>JAESGJ010000085.1_pt1 | contig 175386 bp, 162 predicted proteins | sample 9266241 | NCBI WGS metagenome assembly JAESGJ01 (sample SAMN14514841, study PRJNA621669) | algae metagenome | isolation source: Brasilonema octagenarum HA4186-MV1 and co-occurring heterotrophs from wet... | place: USA: Manoa Valley, Hawaii | collected 2009-07-20 | reverse complement strand
ACGTCGACAATGCGCTGTTCTCGATCAAGCAGACCACGATCAAGCTGCAATTGCAGCGCGACGTCGTCGCCGCCTCGCGCCGCGCCTTCGATCTCGCCGAGCAGCAATTGCGCGCCGGCACCGCCGACATCGTGACCGTGCTCAACACTCAACTGACCCTGTTCCAGGCGGAAGACGCGCTGTCACAGGCGCAACTGGCCCGCTTGCTCGCCATCGTCAGCCTGTATCAGGCGCTCGGCGGTGGCTGGGAGCCGCGAATGGAGAAACCGGTCAATGCTCTTTAAGCCGGACAGCAAGCAGGGCGTAGGGCAGGGGACGTCGAAGAAATCGCGCGGCCGCGGCGTCATCATGACCCTGATCACGCTCGCGATCCTCGGCGGGCTCGGCTATTATGGCTGGACCGTCTGGCATCAGCAGCCGCAGCAGACGAGCGGCCGCAACCAGCGGCCCGATCTGCCGGTCCCGGTGCTGGCGGCGACGCCGCGCATCCAGGACGTTCCGGTCTATCTCGACGGCGTCGGCGCGATCCGCGCGCTCAACACCGTGACCGTGCGCTCGCAGGTCGACGGCAAGCTCATCGCTGTGAATTTCACGGAAGGCCAGGACGTCAAGAAGGGCGACGTGCTCGGCGAGATCGATCCCGCGCTCTACCAGGCCACCTACGACCAGGCGGTCGCCAAGAAGGCGCAGGACCAGGCCCAGCTCGCCAACCAGCGGATCGACCTGGCACGCTATGAGCAGCTCGCAGCCTCCAATGCCGGCTCCAAGCAGCAGGCAGACACCCAGCGCGCGCTGGTCGCGCAGACCGAGGCGCTGGTGAAGGCGGACCAGGCCGCGATCGACAACGCGGCGGCGACGCTGAGCTATACCAAGATTGTAGCGCCGATCTCCGGGCGCGCCGGCCTGCGCCAGGTCGACCAGGGCAATATCGTCCACGCCTCCGACACCACGGGGCTCGTGGTGATCACGCAATTGCAGCCGATCGCGGTGTGGTTCAGCCTGCCTCAGCAACAGATCATGCGCGTCAACGCCGCTGCCGCCAAGGGTTCGCTCGCAGTCGATGTGTTCGGCAATGACGGCATCACCGTGATCGACACCGGCAAGCTCACCGGCATCGACAACCAGGTCGACCAGACCACCGGCACGCTCAGGCTCAAGGCGGAATTTCCCAACGCCAACTACCAGCTCTGGCCGGGCCAGTTCGTCAATGTCCGCCTCAAGGTTGAGACGCTGATGCAGGCGCTGGTGGTGCCGACCTCGGCCGTGCAGCGCGGCCCGATCGGGACATTCAGCTATATCATCGGCGAGGACAATATCGTCTCGGCCAAGCCCGTGACGGTGACCCAGCAGAATGAGCACGATGCTGTGATTGCCAACGGCCTGTCGGCGACCGACAGGGTCGTGACCACGGGTTTCGCCAATCTATCCGACGGGTCCAAGGTGACCATCGGACGCGACGACCAGACCCCCTCGGCCGATCTCGCCCCGCGCAAGCGCTCGCGTGGGCCGGACGGCCAGAAGAAGGACGGCGCCAAGGAGGGTCAGAAGGACGGACAGGGCAACGACAGCGAGTTCCGCGCCAAGCGCAAGAGCAGCGAGGGCGACCAGAAGGGACAGACCGGGCCGGCACCAGGGCCTGGTGCATCGGGAAGTGGAGCCAAACAGCCATGATCCCGACAACAGCCGCTTGACGCGGCAGGCAGATCCCATGGGTGTTTCCGAACCCTTCATCCGCCGTCCCATCGCGACCTCGCTGCTCGGCATCGCGCTCCTGATCGGCGGGCTGTTGGGCTATTTCGCGCTGCCGGTCTCGGCGTTGCCGCAGGTCGATTTCCCGACCGTGCAGGTGACGACGCAGCTTCCGGGCGCGAGCCCCGACGTGATCGCTTCGCTGATCACGGCGCCGCTGGAGAGGCAGCTCGGCCAGATCCCGTCGCTGTCGGCGATGAATTCGATCAGCTCCTTCGGCGTCAGCCAGATCTCGCTGCAGTTCGACCTCAACCGCGACATCGACGGCGCGACGCAGGACGTGCAGGCGGCGATCAATGCCGCGGCGGGCGTGCTGCCCAAGACGCTGCCGTATCCGCCGACCTACGCCAAGGTGAACCCGGCGGACGCTCCGGTGATGACGCTGGCGCTGCGCTCCGACACCATCTCGCTGCGGGCGATGAGCGACATCGCGGATACGCTGCTAGCGCAGCGGCTGAGCCAGATTTCCGGCGTCGGGCGCGTCTCGGTGCTGGGCGGGCTGAAGCCGGCCGTGCGCATCCAGGCGGACCTCGCGCGGCTCGCAGCCTACGGCATTGCCATGGAAGATCTGCGCAGCGCAATTGCCAGTGCCAATGTGTCCGGGCCGAAAGGCTCGCTCGACGGCGCGCAGCAATCCTACATCATCGCCGCCAACGACCAGATCGCAGCCGCCGACGCCTACAAGCCCGTCATCATCGCCTACCGCAACGGCTCGCCGGTCACCATCGCCGACGTCGCGCAGATCGTCGACGGCCTGGAGAACGACCGTACCGGCGGCTGGTACCAAGGCACGCCGGCCGTCATCATCGACATCCAGCGTCAGCCCGGCGCCAATGTCATCGACGTCGTCAGCCAGATCCGCGCCGAAATCCCCAAGGTGCAGCGCGCGATCCCGGCCGGCGTGAACCTCACCATCGTCTCCGACCGCACCGTGACCATCCGCGCTTCGGTCCACGACGTGCAGTTCACGCTGGTCCTCAGCGTTGTGCTGGTGACGCTGGTGGTGCTGCTGTTCCTGCGTTCGCTGCGGGCGACCCTGATCGCCGGCGTGGCGTTGCCGCTGTCGCTGATCACCAGTTTTGGCATCATGTATTTCGCCGGCTTCAGTCTCGACAATCTGTCGCTGATGGCGCTGACGATCGGGACCGGCTTCGTCGTCGACGACGCCATCGTGATGATCGAGAATATCGTCCGCCACATGGAGAACGGCGACGGGCCGATGGAGGCCTCCCTGAAGGGCGCCAGCGAGATCGGCTTCACTGTGATCTCGCTGACGGTGTCGCTGATCGCGGTGTTCATCCCGCTGCTGTTCATGTCGGGCCTCGTCGGGCGCATGTTCCGCGAGTTCGCGTTGACCTTGACGATCGCGGTCGTGACCTCGGCCGTGGTCTCGCTGACGCTGACGCCGATGATGTGCTCGCGCCTGCTCAAGCACGCGCATGAGGAGCTGGCGGTGCCGGGCCTGGCCGCCGTCAGCCGCTTCATCGACCGCACCGTCGAGGCCTACCACCGTACGCTGCTGGTGGTGTTGCAGCATCAGCGAACGACGCTGGTTGTGACCTTCGCCACGCTGGTCGCAACCCTCGTCCTCTACGTCGTCGCGCCGAAAGGCTTCCTGCCGCTGCAGGATACCGCCTCGATCACGGCGGTGACGGAGGCCGGGCCCGATGTCTCGTTCGCGGAGATGCAGAAGCGGCAGGCCGAGGCGGCCTCCGCCATCAAGGCCGACCCCGATGTGGTCGGCGTCGTCTCGGTGATCGGTGCCGGTTCGGTCAATCCGACCACCAATGTCGGCCGTCTCGTCATGACCTTGAAGCCGCGCGGCGAACGGCGCGACGATGTCAGCGCGGTCATCGTCCGGCTGAAGGAGCGGGTCTCGGGCATTCCCGGCATGACCGTCTATTTCCAGCCCGTGCAGGACGTGCAGATCTCGACCCAGTCGAGCCGTTCGCAATATCAGTACACGCTGACCGGCACCGATGCGACGCTGGTGTCGGAATGGGCGCGCAAGCTGGTCGCGGAGATGCGGCGCGATCCGTTGTTCCGCGACGTCTCCTCGGAGGCGCAAGAGGGTGGATTGCGGGCGCAGCTCGACGTCGACCGCACCCGCGCCGGCCAGCTCGGCGTCAGCCTGCAAGGCATCACCGATACGCTGAACGACGCCTTTGCGCAGCGGCAGATTTCGACCATCTACGGCCAGGCCAACCAGTACCGCGTCGTGCTGGAGGCGCTGCCGATGTACCAGCGCGATCCCTCGATCCTGTCGAAGCTTTATCTGCCGGGGGCCGCAAGCGCCACCGCGGGCGCGCCCAACGCGCAGGTGCCGCTGTCGGCCGTGGCGACGCTGAAGCGCACCACCGCGCCGCTCGCGATCTCGCACCAAGCGCAATTCCCCTCGGTGTCGCTCAGTTTCAACCTCGCGCCCGGCGCCGCGCTCGGCGATGCCGTCAAGGCGGTCAAGACGATCGAGACACGGATCGGCATGCCCAACAATATTGCCGGCGTCTACGCCGGCGATGCCGCCGAATTCGCCAAGGCATTGGCAGGACAGCCCTGGCTACTGCTCGCCGCCGTGATCACGATCTACATCGTGCTGGGCGTGCTCTACGAGAGCTACATCCATCCGATCACGATTCTGTCGACGCTGCCCTCAGCCGGCGTCGGCGCCATCCTGGCGCTGCTGCTGTGCGGGCAGGATCTCTCGGTGATCGGCCTGATCGGCATCATCCTGTTGATGGGCATCGTCAAGAAGAACGCGATCATGATGATCGACTTTGCGCTTGAGGCCGAGCGCGGGCAGGGCATGTCGCCGAACGAAGCCATCGTCCAGGCTTGCCTGTTGCGCTTCCGCCCGATCATGATGACCACGCTGGCGGCGTTGTTTGGCGCACTGCCGCTGGCGATCGAGAGCGGCACCGGCGCCGAGCTGCGCTTCCCGCTCGGCATATCGATCATCGGCGGCCTGCTGCTCAGCCAGCTCCTGACGCTCTACACGACGCCCGTCATCTATCTCGCGCTCGACCGCATCAACCGCCGCCTTGAGCAAGCGCTGCCGCCGGCCGAATCCGGCGGCCCGCCGGTCGCGGGCGCGACCGAGGGGATGCAGTGATGGCATCGATCTCGGAGCCCTTCATCCGCCGCCCGGTCGCCACCACGCTGCTGTCGATCGGATTGTTCCTGCTGGGTGTGGTCGCCTACGAGTTCCTTCCCGTCGCCTCGGTCCCGAACGTCGATTTCCCCGCCATCTTCGTCTCGGCCAGCCGGCCCGGCGCCGACCCGTCAGTGATGGCTGCAACCGTGGCCTCGCCACTGGAGCGGCGGCTCGGCGAAATCTCAGGCATCAACCAGATCACATCGACCTCGACGCTCGGCACGACCAGCATCCAGCTCCAGTTCGACATCGGCCGCAACATCGACAAAGCCGCGCGCGACGTGCAGGCGGCCATCAACGCCGCGATGGTCGATCTGCCGAGCGACCTGCCGACGCTGCCGCGCTTTCGCAAGGCCAATACCGCCGGCGCGCCCGTCTTCGTGCTGGCGCTGACCTCGAAGACACTGTCCGCCAGTGCGATCTACGACGTCGCCGACACCGTGCTGGCGCAGCGTATCTCGCAGGTGCCTGGCGTTGGCGACGTTACGGTGTCAGGCGCCGACCAGCCGGCCGTGCGGGTCCAGCTCAATCCCGTCGCGCTGTCGAATGCCGGCATCTCCACCGACGATGTCAGGACCGCGATCGTCAACGCCAACCCGCTCGGTCCCGTCGGCATCTTCGAGGGCGAGCGCCAAAGCGAGACGCTGGGGCTCAATCGGCAGATGCGCACCGCGAAAGAGTTCCGGGACGTCATCGTCAAGAGCTCGAACGGCAATTTCGTGCGGCTGTCCGACGTCGCCGACATCGAGGATTCCGTCCGCAACGCCCGCTCGATCGCCTGGTTCAACAAGCAACCGGCGGTGCTGATTCAGATCACCAAGCAGGGCGACGCCAACGTCATCGACACAGTCGATCGGGTGAAGGATTTGATCCCCCAGTTGAAGCAGTGGATCCCCGCCGGCGTCGAGATTTCCATCCTGGTCGACCGCACCGGCACGATCCGCGCCAGCGTGCTCGACATGCAATGGACCCTGCTGGCGACCGCGATCCTGGTGATGGTCGTAGTGTTCGTGTTCCTGCGCAGGCTGACGCCGACCATCGCCGCCGGCATCTCGGTGCCGCTGGCGCTGGCCGGCACCTGCGCCGGCATGTGGGTGGCGGGCTTCTCGATCGATAATCTGTCACTGATGGCGCTCGCGATCTCGGTCGGCTTCGTGGTCGACGACGCCATCGTCATGATCGAGAACATGTACCGCAATCTCGAGCAGGGCATGCGTCCGTTCCGGGCAGCGCAGGAAGGTGCAAGGCAGATCGGCTTCACCGTGGTCTCGATCAGCCTGTCGCTGGTCGCGGCATTCACGCCGCTGATCTTCATGGATGGCATCGTCGGCCGTCTGCTTCGCGAATTCTCCCTGACGCTGACGTTCGCGATCCTGGTCTCGACGCTGGTGTCGCTCACGGTGACGCCGATGATCTGCGCCCACTACATCCGGCAGCCCACGTCGGGCACGGCGACGCTGTTCGATCGGATCATCGAGGGCTCGCTGTCGCGCATCGTCGCCTTCTACGCCCGGACCTTGCGCGCAGTGTTGGATTATCCATTAGCGACGCTGCTGGTGTTCTTCGCCACCATCGGCCTCACTGTGACGCTCTACATCAAGGTTCCCAAGGGCTATTTCCCGACCGACGATTCCGGCTTCGTGATCGGCGCAACGCGCGCCTCGGCCGACATCTCGTTCCAGTCGATGCTCGGCCTGCAGCAGCGTCTGGCGGACATCGTCATGAAGGATCCCGCCGTGGCCGGCATCGGCTCGACCGTCGGTGCCGGAGGAGGGCCGGGAGGAGCGACCTCGAACCGCGGCACCATGTTCATCAGCCTGAAACCGCCCGAGGAGCGCGATCATGTGTCGACGGAGGTCGTGATCGACCGTCTCAGGCGCGCGCTCTATCCCGTCCCGGGCATCCGTCTCTTCATGTTCGCCGCCCAGGACGTTCGCGCCGGCGGCCGGCAGAGCGATTCCAGCTATCAGTATACGTTGAGCAGCACCGACCTCAGTCTGCTGCAGAAATGGGCGCCGATCGTCGCCAAGCGGATGGAAAGCGTCGAGGGCATCACCGACGTCTCCAGCGATCGCGATCCCGGCGGCCTGCAACTCACCCTGAGCATCGATCGCCAAAGGGCCTCCGCGCTCGGCGTCAGGGTTCAGGACATCGACAATGCGCTGAACAACGCGTTCTCGCAGCGGCAAATCTCGATCATCTACACACAGCGCAACCAGTACATGACCGTGCTGGAGATCGATCCAAAATTCCAGGTCGATCCCTCCAACCTCGAGCGCATCTACGTTGCCGGCGCCGGCGATGCGCAGGTGCCGCTGTCGGCGGTGGTGCACGCGACGCGCGGGCTGGCTGCGCTTGCGGTCTATCACTCGCAGTCGTTCCCTTCGACCACGGTGTCGTTCAACCTGCTGCCGGACGTGCAGCTGCAGGCGGCGACGCAGAACATCCAGCGCGCGGTGGAAGAACTGCACATGCCCGAAGGCATCCGCGGCAGCTTCGACGGCAATGCCGCCGACTTCGCCAGGACCAGCGGCCGCCAGCCGCTGCTGATCCTCGGCGCGCTGGTGGCGATGTATATCGTGCTCGGGGTGCTCTATGAGAGCCTCGCCCATCCGCTCACGATCATCTCGACGCTGCCGTCAGCCGGGTTGGGTGCGCTGCTCGCGCTGCAGCTCACCAATACGCCGCTGACGGTGATCGCCTTCGTCGGCATCATCCTCTTGATCGGCATCGTCAAGAAGAACGGCATCATGATGGTGGATTTCGCGCTCGACGCCGAACGCCAGCGCGGCCTGTCCTCGGCGGAAGCGATCTTCGAGGCCTGCCAGGCGCGCTTCCGCCCGATCCTGATGACGACCATGGCGGCGCTGTTCGCCGGCATTCCGCTCGTGGTGGCGACCGGCCCCGGCACGGAGTTGCGCCGTCCGCTCGGCATCACCATCATCGGCGGCCTGTTCGTCTCGCAGATCCTGACGCTCTACACCACGCCCGTGATCTACCTGCTGATCGACCGCCTGCGGCGGCGGTCGGAGCCGCGTCCGGTGCCTGCGCCGGCGGAATAGGTTGTTGAAGCGCCGCATCAAGCGTATAGCGGCGCCCATGTCGAACCCAGCAGATACAGCCGCAGCCGAGCCGATCCCCGAGTGCCCGCACTGCCAGAAGCCGATGCCGCTGTGCATCTGCGACAGCGTCACGCCGATTGAAAATCGGCTCTCGCTCCTGATCCTCCAGCACCCCCAGGAACAGGACAGGGCGCTCGGCACCGCGCGCCTGCTGGCCAGGCATTTCGCCAAGGCGACGGTGCGGGTCGGCCTGTCCTGGCCGAGCCTGTCCAAGGCGCTGGGCCATCATGTCGAGAACGCCTCCCACTGGGCCGTGCTTTATCTCGGATCGGCCCGAGCCGCCGATCTCGAAGCGGAAGCCGAGATCGTTGCGCTCAATCGCAAGGGCGAGGTCGCGGACAACCAGCGCGCCATCCTCGGCAAGCTCGAAGGCATTGTGCTGCTCGACGGCACCTGGAGCCAGGCCAAGGCGCTATGGTGGCGCAATCCCTGGATGCTCAAATGCCAGCGCGTGATCCTCAACCCGGCGCACCCCTCGCGCTATGGGCGTCTGCGCAAGGAGCCGCGCAAGGATGGGCTGTCCACCATCGAGGCCGCGGCGACGATTCTCGCCGGCCTTGAGCGGCGTCCCGATATCGCCGAGACGCTGAACGCCAGTTTTGAACGACTGTTAACACGCTACCGCGAGGTCCAGGCCGAGATGCCGGAACTGGCGCCCAAACCTGCCCCAAAGGCCCGGCGCGACTTCAGGCGGCGCAAACGGGCCTGACTTCGGCCCAACTCATCTGTACGGTCGATTGCACCGCGAGGCGCGGGCGTCTAGAGACCGTCGGCCGGACTGGTCGCGATCTGCGGTCCTGTTGCGGCGCCAGAGAGCGGCAACCGAAGGGGCAGTCGAATTCAGCTCGCGGTGAAGGAAATCCTGGTACAGGCGGCGCGGCCCGATCGATGGGGCACGCTCGCGCTGATGGACATTTCGCTGCGCTACCGGCGGACCGTGATCGGCCCGCTCTGGATCACGCTGACGCTGGCCGCGACTATTGCAAGCGTCGGAACGGTCTATGCGGCCCTGTTCAAGCAGGACATCGCCGGCTTCCTGCCGTCCTTCGCGGTCGGGCTGATCGTTTGGACCCTGATGGCCACGACGCTGCAGGAGGGCTCCAACGTCTTCGTGGCGTCGGGCCATCTGATCAAGGCGGTGCCGGCGCCGCTGATCGTTCATGTCCTCCAGATGATCGCGCGCAACGTGATCATCTTTGCGCATCATGTGGTGATCGTCGCGCTGCTCTACGTCGTGATGCCCTGGCCGCTGCACTGGCGCATGCTGCTCGCGCTGCCCGGCTTTGCGATCCTGTTCCTCGCGCTGCTCGGCGGCTCGGTCGCACTCGGCATGCTTTGCGCGCGTTTTCGCGACATTGGTTCGGCGATCGTCAGCGGCCTGCAGTTCGTCTTCTTTCTCACGCCGATCATCTGGACCGAGGAAAGCGCGCGCGGCACCGCGTTTCACTGGCTGACATGGGCCAACCCTTTCGCGACGCTGCTCGATCTGGTGCGCCGGCCGCTGTTGTCGCAGCCGACCGATGCGGAGCAATGGCTGTTGGGGGCCGTCTATTCGAGCGTCGTGGCTGTCATCGGCCTCGGCTGCTACGCAAAATACCGCCATCGCGTAGCGTATTGGCTGTGATGCGCGCATGATTACCACGGCACACATCGCGCTTCGGGACGTCTCGGTCGCGTTTCCCGTGCTGTCGTTTCGCGACCGTTCGCTGCGCAGCCGGTTCGTCAGCGCCGTGACGCTGCGGCGGAAGGCTGCGGTTTCGCATATCATCACGGCGTTGAACGGGGTCAGCCTCGACATCCGCGCCGGCGACCGGCTCGCCATCATTGGCGCCAATGGCGCCGGCAAGACCACGCTGCTGCGGGTTCTCGCCGGCATCTATCATCCGACGGCGGGCACCATCGACATATCCGGCCGCTGCCTGTCGCTGTTCGATTTGCAGGCAGGCTTCGACGAGGAGGCGACCGGCTACGAGAACATCATGCGGCGCGGCCTCGTGATCGGCGCCCGGCGCGCCGAGATCGATGCGCGGCGGGCGGAGATTGCCGAGTTCACCGAGCTCGGCGACCGCCTCGACCTGCCGCTGCGCACCTATTCCAGCGGCATGATGCTGCGCCTGATCTTCGCGGTTGCAACCGCGGTCGAGGGCGAGATTGTGCTGCTCGATGAATGGATCGGCGTCGGCGACCAGCAATTCCGCAAAAAGGCGCGGCAGCGGCTCGATGAGATCGTCGCCCGCGCCGGCATCCTGGTGCTCGCCTCGCACGACATCGAGCTGATCCAGAGCACCTGCAACCGGGCGATCCTGCTGGAGCAGGGGCGGATCATCGGGGCCGGCGCAACCGATGCGATTCTCGCGCAATATCTGGCGGGGTCTGGCGCGAAGAAGGCGTAGCGGTTCGAAGGTCCCCGCCAAGGCATGATCCGGAAAAGTGTGAACCGGGTTTGCGAGCGATCATGAGCAACAGCAAGACAAACCGATGCCGTGCTCTTTAGGGGCGGCGGCCGGCCGAAATCGGCGAAGGCGGTTGCCTAACCCGTTGATCCCCTATATTGGTCCAACCTTACGGGGCCACGTGGCGGAGTGGTTACGCGCCGGTCTGCAAAACCGTTTACTCGGGTTCGAGTCCCGACGTGGCCTCCATCATAAGCATTTGATTTCGCAGCGGAATTAGTTCTGAAGCTAGCCCGGAGAGCGCGCCGGTGCGATGCGTCATGCGATGTTCCCCGGGTTTGCCCGGGGCTCGCTGGAAACCCTGGATTCACGCCCGTTGGCACACACTTCGCATCTGCGAAGTAATGCGACTGACATCAACGAGCGCTGGAGCACCCGTGGGCGACATCGTCCGATTTGTCCCGAAATCCGAGCTGGAGCGGGCTCGTCTCATCCGTGAGGCCCGCGCGATCTATGACAGCATCTTTCCACCGACCGCACCCGACCGGGTGACGCACGATGGCGAGGAACGCGTCAAGACCTGATCGTCCCGGCGCCGGCTTCACGCGGCGCCCACGGCAAGATGCCGGCGAGGCGAGCGCCATTGCTCGCGGCGACACCCGCCTCAGCAGGCCGCGTACCAGCCGTCGGGGAACGGCAGAAGGGGCCAGGCACCCTCGTTGTCGTTGGCGGCCGTCGGAGTTGTCCTGGACATCGCGTCAAAACTCCACGAGCGGGGCACGAACTCCTCCTCCGGCGCGTGAGCAAAATCTTCAGTGACCATGGCGTCCCGGACGGCATCCAGCAGCAGATTGAATTCGGCTTCGCTTCTCATCGCACCCTCGCAGAACGCGGACTGCGCAGTGTCGCAAAGCCGGTTTGTTACCCGGTTGAACCGATCGTTCGCATTTTAGCGATCCGCCGATCGGGCCCCGATTGGTTAGCGATTTGTGAAGAAGTCCCGTCGGGAACCTACGTTCCGGGCGAGCATCCCCAGTGTGAAAGAGATCACATCCTGGGCGGTTTATTTCTCCTACCCCTTCCCACACCGGCCCAATGCAGGCTGGAACGGGAGACTGATCATGAAGGCGAGGTTCTTGCGGTCTGCGGGTGTGAAGAGCCGGGCGCGTCGCGCCTCCACGGTCGGGCTGTTCCTGACGCTGTTTGCTTCCGCCGCACACGGGCAGGGGACGGCCGACCAGCGCCGGGCCTGCACGCCCGATGTTTACCGGCTCTGCGCCGGCGAGATCCCCAATGTGCGCGCCATTACGGCTTGCCTGCGCCGTAACCGCTCAAGCTTGAGCGAGGCTTGCCGGAGCGTGTTCGATCAATCCGGCGGCTGACACGGCAGGCTCGGTGGATTTGTGCGCAGCAAGTGGCTGGCGAGATCTAGCGAATTCGGCATGGTCGGCCTGTGGATATGCTGCGGACAGGCTGTGGATAGCGCCGCGCCGGCGGGAAGATGCGGCCGCCGCACGTCATGCCTCGGTCAAGCGGCCTCACGAGTGAGGCTTCGATCGTGCAGATCCTCTGTCAAATCGAAACCAATTGATTTCCTCCGATCCAACAAAGTGCTCAACGCGCAATTCGCGACCCGAGCAGTTTTTGGGCAGCCGCCTGCCCAAATCGCAGGCCCGCTCCATCCAATTTTTTGTACGCCCGCGGACAAGCTTTCCCGTTGGCTCTCCTCCTAGGCTCGCTTCCGAGATCTGGAACATGGCCTTGGCCATGACAATTCGAAGGAGCGGGACATGGAGAGACGGGAATTGCCCCAGGCGCGACGGGGAACGGCGCGCGCAACGCTTTTGCGCAAGCTCGCGCTCGGCGCCAGCGTCGCCCTTGGCCTGGTCGCCGCAGCACCGCTGAGTGCTCAGGCCGCGGCGCCCGCCGCCTGTGCGGCGCTGCAGGAGAAATATCCGGACTGGAAAGGCAAGACGCTCGTCAACGCCATCAATCCGCACACGCCGGGCTATGAGACGATCGATCCGAAGGATCCCAGCAAATATATCGGCTTCGACATCGACCTCGGCGAAGCCATCGGCGAATGCCTCGGCTTCAAGCTGACCTACAAGCCGGTGACGTTCGCGGCACTGCTGACCACTCTGGCCGCGGGCCAGGCCGACATCGTCATCTCCGACATCTACGCCACCAAGGAGCGAGCGAAGGCGGCCGACTTCATCACCTACTCGAAGGTGTTCGACGGTGTGCTGGTCGCCAAGGGCAACCCCAAGGGGATCAACGGCATCAACATGTCGATGTGCGGCACGGCGGCCGCCGAAAACACCGGCTATGTCGAGGTGCCCCTGATCCAGGCCCTGATTCCCGAGTGCAAGAAGGCCGGCAAGGCCGAGCCGACCATCCAGCTCTACGACAACAACGCCAACTGCATCCAGGCGATCCTCGCCGGCCGTGCCGACACCTATATCAATGACGTCAACACCGTCGACAGCGCGGTGAAAGCCTATCCGGACAAGCTGGAGAAAGCGATCGCGGTGACGATCCCGTATTCGGTCGGCATCGCGGTCCCCAAGGACAAGCCGAAATTCCGCGACGCCGTGATGGCTGCCCTGATCGAGGTGCAGAAGGCCGGCACGCACATGGCGCTCCTGAAGAAGCATGGGCTCGATGTGAACAACTTCAAGGAGCCTGACATCCTGACGGCGGACTAGGGGGCTTACCTCTCCCCGACGGGGAGACGTCGGCGCGAAGCGCCGGGTGAGGGGGCGCAACAAACTCGTTGCAACCTAACCCCTCACCCGGATCGCATCTGAGGATGCGGTCCGACCTCTCCCAATGGGAGAAGTCGACCGAGCCCGCCTCACTCGCCTTCTGCCAACCTCATTTTGCTTTGAGCACTGTCGACTGATGTCGCTGTTTCTCCACTATCTGAGCATGCCGTATCTGCTCGAGGGCATCGAGCTCACTCTCGAGGTGACAGCCCTCGGTCTCGGCGGCGGATTGATCCTCGGATTGATCCTCGCAGGCATGCAGCTCTCGCGCTTCTGGCTCCTGGCGGCAATCGCCAGGGCCTATACCGTGATCTTCCGCGGCACGCCGCTGATCCTGCAGATGGTGTTCGCCTACGACGCGCTGCCCCATATCGGCATCAAGCTGCCGGCGGTGCTGGCAGCCGGACTGGCACTCGCCTGCAACAAGGCGCCGTTCATCGCGGAGATGCTGCGCGCCGGCGTGCTCGGTGTCGATCGCGGGCAGGTGACGGCCGGGCAGGCGCTCGGCATGACACCGCGGATCCTGATGTGGCGCGTGATCGCGCCGCAGGCGATCCGCACCATGATCCCAGCCTTCGGCAACGAAGCCGTCAGCGCGCTGAAAAACTCATCGCTCGCGTCCGTCGTCGCGGTCCAGGAATTGACGCTGCGCTCGACCCAGCTGGCGTCCTCGACCTTCGATTTCTTCTCGATCTTCTTCGCGTCGGGCCTGCTCTATCTGGTGCTGACCTTTGCCATCAGCATCATCCAGCTCTTTATCGAATGGCTGCTCGATCTCGACCGGGCCAAGGGCCGACAGCGCAAATTGGCCGATTACCTGCCATGGCGTCGTGTCGACCTTACGACCAAGCTCGAGCTCGCCGCGGCCACAGCACATGATTCCGAACCTGTACAGGCCGAGCCGGCCGATACGCCGCCGCTGGCGCTGACTCGCGACGAACGCACCCGGCGTGCGGAGACGATCGCGCGCAACAACATTGCGGTCGAGACCAGGGACCTCACCAAGAGCTACGGCGCACAAAAAGTGCTCGGCGGCCTCGACCTCACCGTGCGCGTTGGCGAGGTCGTTGCGCTACTTGGGCCCAGCGGCTCCGGCAAGAGCACGCTGCTTCGCTGCATCAACCATCTCGAGAACTGGGACGCCGGCACCGTGCGCGTCGGCGGCCGCCGCCTTGGCTTCGACGAAAACGGCAAGCGGCTGTCGCCGCGCGCCATCGCCAATGAGCGCGCCAGCGTGGGCGTCGGCATGGTGTTTCAACAGTTCAATCTGTTCGCGCATCTGTCGGCGAAGGAGAACATCGCCGGCCCCCTGCGCTGGGTGCATGGAATGACCCGCATTGATGCCGACCGCCGCGCCACCGAGCTGCTCGACCGCGTCGGTCTCTCGCATCGGGCCGATGCGCTGCCGCGGCATCTCTCCGGCGGCCAGCAGCAGCGCGTCGCCATCGCCCGCGCGCTGGCACCGAATCCGAGCGTGCTGCTGCTCGACGAGCCGACCTCCGCGCTCGATCCCGAGCTCGTCAACGAAGTGCTGGAGGTGATCCGCCGCCTTGCGATCGACGACGGCCTCACCATGATCATTTCGACGCATCAGATCCGCTTCGCCGACGAGGTCGCCGACCGCGTCGCGTTCCTCAGCGGGGGCACGATCATCGAGGAGGGGCCGGCGCACGAGGTGCTCTCCAATCCCCGAAATCCGCTGACGGCGCGTTTCCTCAACGTGATGGAAGCCGACAAGACGCCGGAGGCGGTGCGATGAGCGCCGCCGCGGCAAAATTCACGACACCCGAAGAGGCCAGGTCAGAAGAGTTGAAGTCATGAAGCATGTCACGCTGCCGGTTTCGCCGAAGACCGTTCACTGGGGCTATTTCTCCAAGGCGGTCGCCCCGGCCCTGACGCTGCGTTCCGGAGATCGCGCCACGATCGAGACGCTCACGCATCATGCGAATGACGATTACGAGCGCATGATCCAGGGCGATCCCGGCGCCGAGAGCGTGTTCCAGTGGACCCGGGAGCACAAGGCGGTGGCGCGCCGCGGCTCCGGTCCCGTCGAGGGCCCGTTCATCCGCGGCGCAGGCGAGGGGATTGGCGTGCATCTCCTCACTGGTCCGGTCGCGATCGAAGGCGCCGAGCCCGGCGATATTCTGGAGGTGCGCATTCTCGACGTCCGGCCGCGGCCGAGCTGCAGTGCCTGCCACGCCGGCCGTTGCTTCGGCTCCAACGTCGCCGCGAACTGGGGCTTTCACTACCACGACCTCATCGAGGAGCCGAAGCCGCGCGAGGTCATCACCATTTTCGAGCTCGACACCTCCGGCGAGCCCTACGCAAAGGCGGTCTACAACTACGTCTGGACGCCGCAGACCGACCCCGACGGAATCGTGCATCCGACCATCGACTATCCCGGCGTGCGCGTGGACCACGCCACCATCAGGAAGCGCGAGAACATCCTTTCCAGTGTAAAGGTGCCGGCGCGGCTGCACTTCGGCACCATGGGCCTTGCGCCCTCGGAGGCCGATTTCGTCAGCTCGATTCCGCCGAGCTATACCGGCGGGAACATCGACGACTGGCGCATCGGCAAGGGCGCGCGGATGTTCTATCCCGTCGCCGTTCCAGGCGCCTATTTCTCGGTCGGCGATCCCCATGCCGCGCAAGGCGACAGCGAGCTCGGCGGTACCGCGATCGAGACCTCGCTGACCGGCGATTTTGAGTTTATCCTGCACAAAAAGGCGGATCTGGCCGGCACCAGCCTCGAAGGCCTCGACCATCCCATGCTCGAGACCGATCAGGCCTGGTCGTTCTACGGATTTACCTATCCGAACTATCTCGCCGCGCTCGGCGCCGATGCGCAAACCGAGATTGCCAATCACTCGAGTCTCGACCGTGCGATGCGCGATGCGTTCAGAAAACTCCGCCGGTTTCTGATGACGGTGCACGGTCTCAGCGAGGACGAGGCGATCTCACTTCTGTCGGTCGGCGCCGATTTCGGCGTCACCCAGGTCGTCGACGCCAATTGGGGCGTCCATGGCACGATCCGCAAGAACATTTTCCGATGTGACTAATGCATTGATGTGTATTCGATATTGGGAATGAAGGCGTGAAGGAGAACCCGCATCTGCGGCCCGTCGCTGCGACCGATGACAGCGCACGTCTGGCACAGAGGTTGCTTCGATCCACTGCAATCTGGGTCGATCCGATGAGCTTCCGCCCGTTCACGAGCGAGTCCTACGCGCAAGACGACCGCCCCGAGGCCTGGCGGGACGTTCTGGCTGCGGTCGGCCTGCAACCGGCGGGCGGTCACGCGCTATTAGACGGACACGCAACCGCCTCGCACCGGCACGCCGCAGGCGTCGCATTGACGCGCATGGCTGCGGGTGCGCAGAGCGTTGGTCCGCTCTCGCGAGCGAACGAGGACCTGCCCATCGCGCTGATGCCGGTCGAGGACGGCGTGGTGCTGAAAAGCGCCGGCAGTCACCGGATCATTCCCGTCGGCCATCTCGTGCTGCTGCCGCGCAGCGGCGATTGGAGCATCGTGTTCCAGCGCGACATGCGCGCCATCGTGCTATCCGTGACGTCGGAGGCACTGCACGGGCGTCTGTCGGGCAAGCCGCGGCTCGGCGAGCCCAGGGTCGTGCCGACCACCGGCTTTGCCGACGTATTCTCGCGCCTGCTGGACGCGACCGCGCGCACGCTCGACACGCTGAGTGATGCCGAATGGATTCGCTCGCCCAGTCGCTCGTCGATCTTCTCCTGACGCTCGCGCATCAGTTGGCCGCATCGACCACCGATGCTGGATCCAGCGCGGCGCAGTCTGCGCTGCTGCACCGGATCTGCCAGGTCATCGAGCGTCGCCTCGACGATCCCGATCTGGTGCCGGTCCGCGTCGCGCAAGCCGAGGGCATTTCCGAACGCTATTTGCAGAAGCTGTTCGAGACGGTCGGCGACAATTTCACCCACTACGTTCGCGAGCGAAGGCTTCAGCGTGCCTGGGCCGACCTGTCCAATCCGACCGAGGCGCATCGTTCGATCTCGGAGATCGCCTACGCTTATGGATTCGGTGACTCCGCGCATTTCAGCCGCGCCTTCCGCCATCGCTTCGGCCTGCCGCCGCGCGAGTTTCGCCAGCAGGAGGCGGAACGCGCGACGGCACAGCAGGGAAACATCGGTCAGCGCGGCTGGCCGCAGGACGCGCTGGCACAACTCCGCGCACATCAGACCGGTACGGAGGCGCGCAGCAATGTCTGCCTCGCCGAGTTCGAGGAGCCGAGAATTGCGGGTCGCAAGCACCATCATCTCCCGATCGAAGCCGACCGTGTTCACTGGGGCTACTTCAGCCGTTCTTTGCGGCCGCAACTCGAGATCGCCTCGGGCGATACCATCACCATCGAGACGCTGACCCAGCATGCCTCCGACGACCCCGAATTGATGATCGCGGGCGATCCCGCCGCTGAAAGCGTGTTCGGCTGGACCAAGGCCAGGAAGAACGTGGATCGCCGCGGCGCAGGTCCGATGGATGCCAGCGTGTTCGGACGCGGCGCCGGAGAAGGCTTTGGCGTACACATCTGCACGGGTCCCGTGGCGGTGAAGGACGCCCAGCCCGGCGACGTGCTGGAGGTGCGGATCCTCGACATCGTGCCGCGCGCGAGCCGTCATCCCGAACGTTCAGGCCGCGTGTTCGGCTCCTCCGTCGCAGCCTGGTGGGGCTATCACTACAACGAGTTTCTCGCAGGTCCGAAGCCGCGCGAGGTCGTGACGATCTACGAGATCTTCGACGACACTGACGCGCCGCACGCCCGCGCGCTCTATTCCTACCGCTGGGAACCGCAGACCGATCCGTCCGGAGTCGTACATGCGGCCTATGACTATCCCGGGGTTCCCGTGGCGGCTGGCACGGTCAAGCGCCGGCATGCCGTGCTCGACGGCATCAAGATTCCCTTGCGGCCGCATTTCGGCGTGATCGCGGTGGCGCCGCGCGAGGTCGATTTCATCGACTCGGTGCCACCGTCCTATTTCGGCGGCAATCTGGACAATTGGCGGCTGGGGAAGGGGGCGACGGTCTATCTTCCCGTTTCGGTCCCCGGCGCGCTGTTGTCGGTCGGCGACCCCCATGCCGCCCAGGGCGATGGCGAACTCAGCGGCACCGCGATCGAATGCTCGATGACCGGCACCTTCGAGGTGATCCTGCACAAGAAAGCCGATCTCGCCGGACAGCCGTTCGCCGATCTCTCCTATCCCCTGATCGAGACTGCAACCGATTGGGTGCTGACCGGCTTCAGCCATCCGAACTACCTCGCGGAGTTCGGCGCCCAGGGGCAAAGCGAGGTCTACGCAAAGTCGTCGCTCGATCTCGCTATGAAAGACGCGTTTCGCAAGATGCGGCGCTTCCTGATGAACGTCAAAGGCCTCAGCGAGGACGAAGCGATCGCGCTGATGTCAGCCGCCGTCGATTTCGGCGTCACGCAAGTCGTCGACGGCAATTGGGGCGTGCACGCCATTCTCAGCAAGCGTCTGTTTCAGGACGCACCCTAACAAGGACAGCTCAAGTGAAATTCCACATGATCAGCGGCGGCCCGAAGCCGGTCGCGCCGTTCAGCCACGCCGTCGAGACCGACGGCTTCGTCTTCGTCACCGGCCAAATGCCGGACACGCCGCAGACGCCGGGCGTGCTGCCCGACGGCATCGTTGCACAGACGCACGCGGTGATGGAGAACCTGAAAGTGGTCTTGGCCGGCCTCGATCTCGGCCTCGAGCACGTCGTGATGACGCGGATCTATCTGACGTGTTTCAAGGAAGACTACACGGCAATGAACGAGACTTACCGCACGTACTTTCCGCCGGACCGCCTGCCAGCCCGCACCTGCGTCGGCGTCACCGGCTTGGCGTATGACGCATTGATCGAGATCGATCTGGTCTGCCGGCGACCGTGAGAGCAGCGTAGGGCGGATTAGCGAAGCTCATCCGCCGCTATTCGTCCCGGAGGTGAGATCGGCGGCTTAGGCCCTCGACCAATCGGCTTCACGTTTTCTACGAATCCTGTGGGCCATCTTCGCCCAAGCTCTCCGAAAAATTGCAACCAAAGCGTGCAATAAGTCTTGATCCGCGGTGATGGAGAGGTGATCGGCCGCCTTTGAACGCGGCCCCAGGCGACAGCGACTAATCCCTGCAGTGAATAAGGATCAGCGGAACGTGATGGCCCCATCCCGACGACGGTTTCGAAGTTCACTACGGCGTCACGCCGAACAATCCGCCAGAGGAGGAGAACGCCATGGAGACCATCGCTGCCGCTCCCGAAAACTTCCTGTCCCGGGTCGGGCGCCTGATCGCCGGGATCGCCTATGACGCGATCGAGCAGGCGGAAGGCAAGAACAAGCTGAAGGTGGTGGGGCAGGCCATCCGCGAGATCGAGCGCGCCGAGACCGAAGCGCGCGATGCGCTCGCCGCTGCGCGTGCCGAGGAATACCGCCTCAATGCGCGCCGCAGCGAGATCGAGCGCGCGATGACCGATCTTGCCGCCAAGATCGAGGGGGCGATTGCGGACGGCCGCGACGATCTCGCGCGCGCCGGCATCGCGCGCCAGATGGATCTGGAGGCGCAGTTCGACGTGCTCTCCCGCGCCATCGACGAGAACAACGAGAAGATCGAGCAATGCATCACCTCGCTGCGCGCGGTGTTATCCGCGCTCCAGGATGCCGAGCAGCGCCGTGCCGATCTCGAAAAGAGCGAGGCTGCCAGCCATCAGGCCTCGACGCCGTCCCGGAAGCAGGGCGCCGGCTCTGCGGCCGTCAAGGCGCTGCGCGCGGGCAAGGCGGTGGCGCGGGCCACCGGCGTGCCGCCGGGAATCCCTTATTCGAGCGACATCGACGAGCTCAGCACGTTGCATCGCGACAGGGAAATTGCAGCGCGGCTGGCCCGGTTGAAGTCGGGCTCCTGATTGCCGTGTCATGAGCGCCTTGCTCGAACACGTCATGTCACCGGAGGTCAGGCCGTTCGCGGTCGCCGCGGCCATGATCGTCATCGTCGGCTCGATCGAAGTGGTCTCGATGCTGGTCGGGGCCTCCTTGAGCGAGATGCTCGGCACCAACATCGATTTTGGCCACCCCAGCGACAATGGCGTGATCAACGCCATTTCCTGGATCAATGTCGGCGGCGTGCCGCTGCTGATCTTTCTGCTGCTCTTGCTCGGGGCCTTCTCGATCACCGGATTCCTGATCCAGGACGTCGCGCGAATGGTGGCAGGTCCCTTGCCGGCGACGCTCGCCTCGGTCGGGGCGGTCGCCGTCTCGATTCCGCTGGTCCGCGCTGCAAGCCGGGGTATCGCGCGCGTCATTCCGAAGGATGAAAGCTACGCCATCGGCCTCGGGGATCTCGTCGGCCGCATCGGCGAGGTCGTCATCGGCCCGCTCGACCAGGGGCCGCCCGGCCGCGTCAGCGTCGCGGACGTCCACGGCAACCGCCATTTTGTCTCGGCAGTTGCAGCGCCCGATTCATCGCCGTTACCGCAGGGAACCATGGTCCTGCTGGTCGATCGCGACGGCACCCGCTTCGTCGCGGTCAAGGCTGACGATGAACTCAAACCGTCCAAGCCCACTCTAATCAGCTAGCAAGCCATTATCGGAGAAAGTCATGTTCGACATCGCTGTCCCGGCCATGATCGGCGTCGCGCTGATCGTCGTCCTGGGGGTCGTCTTCACGATCCTCTACAAGCGCGCCACCCGCGACGAGGCCTTCGTCCGCACCGGTCTCGGCGGCAAGAAGGTCGTGCTCGATGGCGGCGCCATGATCCTGCCGATCTTTCATTCCTATGCCAGCGTCAACCTGAAGACGCTGCGGCTCACCGTGGAGCGCAAGGAGCGGGAATCCCTCATCACCAAGGATCGCCTTCGCGTCGACATCGTCGCCGAGTTCTACGTGCGCGTCCGTCCGGACGACGAGAGTATCGCGCTTGCGAGCCAGACGCTGGGTGCGCTGACCAATGACGCCGAAGCGCTGCGTAACCAGGTCGAGGCGAAATTCGTCGACGGCCTGCGCTCAGTGGCGGCGACCATGAGCATCCTCGAGCTCCAGGAAAAGCGCTCGGACTTCGTCAAGCATGTGCAGGCGACGGTCGAGTCCGACGTGAAATCCAACGGCCTCGAGCTTGAATCCGTGTCGCTGACCAAACTTGATCAAACGGACGTCAAGTTCTTCAACCCGGAAAACTTCTTCGACGCCGAAGGTCTGACTCAGCTTAAGACCGTCACCGAGACGCGCCGGCGTGACCGCAACTCGATCGTGCGCGACAATGAGGTGGCGATCGCGCAGAAGGACCTCGAGGCGCGGCAGCAGACCCTGACCATCGAGCGGACCAAGAAGGAAGCCGAGCTGTCGCAGGAGCGCGACATCGCCAACAAGACCGCGAGCACCCGCGCCGAGGTGGCGACCGCGACGCAGACCGCGCGCCTGACCGAGGAAAACGCCCGCATCGATACGGACAGGGCCGTTGCCGAGAAGGAGGCCGGCGCCAAGCAGGTCAAGGAAACGGCGGTCATCGAGTCGGACCTGGCGATCAACAAGCGCAAGACTGACGCCCAGCGCGAGATCCAGATCGCGACGCAGGAGAACGAGATCCAGATCGCAGCCAAGAGCAAGCAGACCTCGGAAGCCGTCGCCGAGGCCAAGGCCGCCGAAGCGCTCGCGGTCTCCGCCGAGGAAAAGGTCATGACCGCACGCGCGGTCGAGGTCGCCGATCGTGCGCGTCTCACTCAGGTGCTGGAAGCGAGGACCGAGGCCGAACGGAAGTCAACCGAACTGATCGTCGCGGCCGAAGCCGAGAAGAAGGCCTCGCTCGATCGCGCCGAGGCCGTCAAAACGCTGGCCACGGCCGAAGCCGAGTCCAACAAGATCAAGGCCGTCGGCGTGCGCAACATCGGTGAGGCGGAAGCCGCCGTCATCACCATGAAGAACGAGGCGCAGAACAAGCTCGGCAGCAACGTCATCGACTTCGAGATCGCCAAGAAGCGGATCGAGATCATGCCGTCGGCGCTGGCGGAGATGGTCAAGCCGATCGGAAACCTCAAGGACGTCCGCATCCTGCACACCGGCGGCGCGTTCGGCGGCAATGGTGCCGGCGGAGGCAATGTCGGTTTCGGCGAGGGGCTCGCCGGCGAGCTGCTCAAGGTGCACGCGCTGCGTCCGATGATCGACGAGATCCTGCGCCAGAGCGGCTTTGCGCCCGGCGACGATCCCGTGAAGGCGCTGGTCGGCGCCGTCACGGGGAAGAGCAACGGCGCTGCCGTTCCGGCGCCGGCGCCGGCGAAAACGAACACTGCCGATCTATGAACGCCGGTTCATTGCTGCGGAGAATTCGAAGCGATAAAACAGGCTGAGCGCGTCTCGCGTCGCGCTACGTCCCGGAGTGCCGATTGATCGTCTTGAACCGTTCGATCGCACTCCGGATGACTCTCGTGAGGCAACACCATTGGTTGCCGCGGCGCCTGCGCCGATCGACGCCAGGCGCTGAAGCCTGTTTCGATCGGAGAAATTTCATATGAAATATTTTCTGTCTGGACTGATCGCGATCGGCCTTTCGATCGCCGCCATGCCCTCGTTCGCCGCCGACGCCCGCAATGTCACTGTCGTCAACGAGACCGGCTATGCCATCAAATTCCTCGGCTTCAACGCGCCGGACGATGGCCTGGACGAATGGGACAACGAACTTGACAAGGTGTTGCAGAACCAGGCGAGCACCTATGTCGAATTCGACGAGGACGACGAAGGATGCGTCTGGAACATCCGCGTCGACTGGAAGAGCTACGACGAAGCCGTGCTCTGGAAAAACGTCAACCTCTGCAAGATGACCGCGCTTCGGCTGCGCTACGATCCCGGCACCAAGACGACCTCGTTTCTCGCGGAGTAGTCCTCTGCGGACATGGTCCGGAGGAAGGGGCGTCCTAACCTCCTTCCGGCCTGTTGCGGGTGATGGCGAATTCGTCCTTTGCAAGCGCAAGCGGCTTTGTTATACGCAGCCGCGCGCGAACGACTGGTTCGCCTTTTCCTCGGTAGCTCAGCGGTAGAGCATCCGACTGTTAATCGGATGGTCGCTGGTTCGAATCCAGCCCGGGGAGCCAAATCCTGCCGCAAATTCAGTGGTTTACGGTCGCGATCTCAAGCGACGCGCGATCTCGTTGTCACGCGTCCCGAACCACGTTTTGCGCGTTCCCGGCCGGGAATCGCATTCAAGCAGGCGTGTGTGGAGTGGCCCCGTCACGCCATGCCGACGGCGCCAAATCGACTTAATTGAAATCGACCTTCGCGACAGCCGGATCTTAGCGGAGCTGATTCCCATGCCAAACATCCAGGTCGACGACCATCTGGCCCCCTCGATTCTGCCGGCCGAGATTCCAGAGCTGAGCGACGACGAATGCCTCGCCTGCCTGGCGCGGGCGGTCGAGACGCCCGATTCGGCACGGCTGGACGAGGTTGCCGCCCTGATCGGTCGCCTGGCGATAGCGATCGAATAATCCCGCCCGGACCCTGATGCGGTAAGATGCCGAAGCGGCAGCCCCGCCGGCTAACGGCCGTGTTGCGTTTTGGACGTGCATGCTCCAAAGATGCCGCGAATTTCGTCCGCGGCATCGTCCGCCTTGCAGGGTCTGCAAATGTCCGGTTTCTCGACCGCGCGCCTCAAAATGGTCGATGGCCAGGTGCGCACCAATGACGTCACCGACCGTCGTGTTCTCGATGCCATGCTCACCGTCCCGCGCGAGGCCTTCGTGCCGGCCGACCGCCAGGCGCTGGCCTATCTCGATCTCGACCTCGATGTGAGCGAAGGCGGCGCCAAGCGCTTCCTGATCAAGCCGCAGCTGACCGGCAAGCTGCTCCAGGCCGGCGAAATCGGCGAGGGCGACAACGTGCTGGTGGTCGGCTGCGCGACCGGCTACCTCGCCGCACTGACCGCCAAGCTCGCGCGACAGGTGACGGCGACCGAATGCGATTCGGCTTTGGCTGCAAAGGCCAAGGCCGCCCTGGGCGCGCTGAACCTTGCCAACGTCACCTGCAAGGCCGCGGCCTGCGCTGAAGGTGATCCAGCCGCCGCTCCCTACGACGTGATCGTCCTCAATGGCGCGACTGAGGTGACGCCGGAAGCGATCCTCGGGCAGCTGAAGGAGGGCGGGCGTCTGGTAGGGGTATCGGCCGAATCCAGGCCGCCGCGGGCGATGATCGTGACCCGTACCCACGGTGAATACGGCCATCGGGCCCTGTTCGACGCCGCCGCCCCGGTGCTTCCGGGGCTGGCACGTGCGCCCGCCTTCGTCTTCTGACGGCCAAAAGCCCTTTAAAATCCCGTTCTGAATCAGAAGTGTGGCTGGGATGCTGCACGTGAAGAGTTTCCACTGGGAACTGCGCTGAGGTAGTTCCGTCGCGCCGATCCGCAGCCTATGTTGCGGCGGGGCAACGACTCCACTCGGTTGATGGTAAACCCAGCTCGCGGGCACGAGCCGGGCGCTAGAATGAACGGAAATTTTGGGATGCATGGGGTGAAGCTCTTCACCGGAGCTGCGGTTTCGGTCCTCTTGCTCGCGCTTGCCGGGCCGGCGCCTGCCTTGGCGGATACGATCGAGTCCGCGCTGGTGCGCGCCTATCAGAACAATCCTCAGCTCAACGCACAGCGCGCCCAGGTGCGCTCGACGGACGAGAACGTGCCTCAGGCCCTGTCCGGCTATCGGCCCAAGGTCAATCTGACGGCGAGCGCCGGCTATCAATACCAGGACACGCTGAGCGCACCCGGCACCGTTCCGATTAACGGGACCACGGTTCCCCGCAGTGTTGGCCTGAACGTGTCGCAGACGCTCTATAACGGCAACCAGACGGCTAACAGGACCCGCGCCGCGGAGAGCCAGGTGTCCGGATCCCGCGAAGCGCTGCGCAGCCTTGATCAAAGCGTACTGCTCCAGGCCGCCACAACCTACATGGATTATTTGCGCGACTCGGCCACGCTCGAAGTCCAGCGCAGCAACGTGCGGGTGCTTGAGCAGACCCTCAAGCAGACTCGCGACCGCTTCAATGTCGGCGAAGTAACGCGCACCGACGTCGCGCAATCGGAAGCACAGCTGGCAGCCGGCAGGACGCAGGCGCTGACTGCTGAAGCGAATCTCAACACGACCCGTGCCACTTTCCGCCGCATCATCGGCAATGAGCCGACAAACCTTGCGCCAGGTTCGCCGGTCGATCGTTACCTGCCCCCGACGCTGTCCGCCGCGGTGGAGCTCGGCCTGATTGAGCATCCCAACGTCACGGCCGCGATGTTCGGCATCGATGTCAACTTTCTACAGGTCAAGGTCGCCGAGGGCGCTCTGTTGCCGACGGTGACGCTACAGGCCAACGCTACCCAAGCCAACGAACAGTCGCTTATCCAGTACCGGGCGTTCAATGCCGCTGCGACCGCTCAGCTCTCGGTGCCGATCTATCAGGGCGGCACAGAATATGCGCTGATCCGCCAGTCCAAGGAAAACCTGGCGCAGCAGCGTCTCAATCTCGAAAATACGCGCGACCAGACCCGTGCGACCGTGGTGCAGTGGTGGGGATCGTTGCAGGCCGGCAAGGCGCAGGTGCAGTCGGCGCAGGCGCAGGTGACGGCGTCCGAAATCGCGCTCAATGGCGTTCGTGAAGAGGCCAAGGCCGGTCAACGCACCACGCTCGACGTCCTCAACGCGCAGCAGGCGTTGGTCAATGCGCGCGTCGCGCTGGTGACCGCGCAGCATGACCGCGTCGTCGCATCCTATCAGGTGCTGGCTGCCGTAGGCCGTCTGTCGCCGCAGGTCCTGGGCCTTGCGACGACGATTTACGATCCGAGCGTTCACTACCATCAGGTCCGCGACAGCTGGGCCGGCGTGCGTACGCCTGACGGACGCTAACTCCGTAGTTGTCCGGTCGGCCTCGTGATTGAACGAGGCCGACCAGCGCTTTGCTTGCAATCGTCAAATTCCCTGACATAGCCTTGCCGAGATGATGCGTGTCGATTCGGCATCGCATCGATGCTGCGTGCGTAAAGCTTGAGTACCGGGGGCAGGGGCGCACCGCTGCACGTTGAGCCGTGATCTGGGGACAAGTTGGGCTGCCGCGACGAAAATGTCGGGCCACCCATCCGGAACCGGCCAATCCTGTTCGTGCTTGGTGTAAAACAACGCATGCGAGGGCGTTGATGATGTGGAGTCGGAGATGACGCAGCCTGCAAAGGTCACAGAACCCTCGATGGAGGAGATTCTGGCCTCGATCCGGCGCATCATTGCCGACGATGAAGCCAAGCCGCCGCCGGCCGAAGCCGCCAAGCCCGCGCCCGCCGCGGCTGCACCAAAGCCGCAGGCCATGAACGACATTCCGCCGTCCAAGGTCGCAGCCGCCAAGCCGGCCGCCGAGAAGCCCGCGCCACCGCCGGCTGCAAAGCCCGCTCCAGCACCGCCGCCACCTGCGGCGGATGCGTCAAACAACCAGGACGATATCGACGCGCTGCTGGCAGGGCTTGACGCGGCCACGCCTGCGCCCGAGGTTCGCGCGCCGGAACCTGAGCCGGAGCCGGAGCCGGAGCCCGAGCCCGACGTGCTCGAACTGACCGACGAGATGGCGGTGGACCCGACGCCGCCTCCGCCGCCACCAAGCTTCCGCAAGGTCGAGCCGCGCGACGATCTCGAATTCGCCGAATCGCCGCCGCGTCCGATGCCACCGCCGTCCTATGCGCCGGTGGACTTCGACGCGCCCCCGGTGCCGCCCCAGCAGCCGATCCTGGCGCAATCGACGGTCTCGGCAGTTGAATCCGCCTTCAATTCCCTGGCCCATACGGTGCTCAGCAGCAACGCGCGGACGCTGGAGGATCTGGTCAAGGAGATGCTGCGTCCGATGCTGAAATCCTGGCTCGACGACAATCTGCCGGGCATGGTTGAACGCATCGTGAAGGCCGAAATCGAGCGGGTCTCGCGCGGCGGCCGCTGATCCGGCGCAGCGGCCCCGATAAAGCCCTGCTCCTGCGGCATATTCGGCCTGCGGACGGGGCCGGAAAGCCGTTGCCGCCGAGCTTCCCGTTGACTTGCCCCGCACACGCGGCTTTCTAGCGCCCATGATCGAGAAAAATTACCAGCCCGCCGATATCGAAGCCCGCATGTCCGTGGTGTGGGAGGACAGCCTTGCGTTCAAGGCCGGCCGTCCCGACCGCCGCGACGCCGTGCCGTTTACCATCGTGATCCCGCCGCCAAACGTGACAGGCTCGCTGCACATGGGCCACGCCCTCAACAACACGCTGCAGGACATCCTGTGCCGCTTCGAGCGCATGCGCGGCCGCGACGTGCTGTGGCAGCCCGGCACCGACCATGCCGGCATTGCCACCCAGATGGTGGTCGAGCGGCAGCTGATGGAGCGCCAGCAGCCCGGCCGCCGCGAGATGGGCCGCGAGAAGTTTCTGGAGCGGGTCTGGCAGTGGAAAGCCGAGAGCGGCGACACCATCATCAACCAGCTCAAGCGCCTCGGCGCCTCCTGCGACTGGTCGCGCGAGCGCTTCACCATGGACGAGGGCCTCTCGAAGGCCGTCGTCAAGGTGTTCGTCGAACTGCACCGCGACGGGCTGATCTACAAGGACAAGCGGCTGGTGAATTGGGACACCAAGCTGCTCACCGCGATCTCGGATCTCGAGGTGCAGCAGACCGAGGTCAAGGGCCACCTCTGGTATCTGCGCTACCCGATCGAGGGCAAGACATTCAGCCCCGAGGATCCCTCGAGCTTCATCGTCGTCGCCACGACGCGCCCCGAGACCATGCTCGGCGATACCGGCGTTGCCGTGCATCCGGACGATGAGCGCTATCTGAACCTGGTCGGCAAAAACGTGGTCCTGCCGCTGGTCGGCCGCAAGATTGCGATCGTCGCGGACGACTATTCCGATCCGGAAAAGGGCTCGGGCGCGGTCAAGATCACGCCGGCGCACGACTTCAACGATTTCGAGGTGGGCAATCGCCACGGCCTTGCCCGCATCAGTGTGATCGACAGGGAAGGCTGTCTCGATCTCGTCGACAACGAGGATTATCTGCGGGACCTGCCGGAAGGCGCCGCGCAGTTCGCCGAGGAATTCCACAAGGTCGACCGCTTCGCCGCGCGCAAGCGCATCGTCGAGCGGCTGGAATCGTTCGGCTTCGTCGAGCGCATCGAGCCGCACACCCACATGGTGCCGCACGGCGACCGCTCGAACAGTGTGATCGAGCCGTATTTGACCGACCAATGGTACGTCGACGCCAAGACGCTGGCGAAGCCCGCGATTGCGGCGGTGCGTTCGGGCGCGACGACGTTCGTGCCGAAAAACTGGGAAAAGACCTATTTCGAGTGGATGGAGAACATCCAGCCCTGGTGCATCTCGCGCCAGCTGTGGTGGGGCCACCAGATTCCGGCCTGGTACGGCCCGGACGGCAAGGTGTTCGTCGCCGAGACCGAGGAGGAGGCCGTCAGCCACGCGCTCGGCTACTACGTCGAGCAGGAGGTCATCACAGCCGAGCAGGGCCGTGAGATGGCGCTCGACCGCAACAAGCGCGAAGGCTTCATCACCCGTGACGAGGACGTGCTCGACACCTGGTTCTCTTCGGCGTTGTGGCCGTTCTCGACGCTCGGTTGGCCCGCGGATGCGCCCGAGGTGCAGCGCTACTATCCGACCAATGCGCTGGTGACCGGCTTCGACATCATTTTCTTCTGGGTCGCCCGCATGATGATGATGGGCCTGCACTTCATGAAGGAGGTGCCGTTCTCGACCGTCTACATCCATGCCCTCGTCCGCGACGAGAAGGGCGCCAAGATGTCGAAGTCGAAGGGCAACGTCATCGATCCGCTCAATCTGATCGACGAATACGGCGCGGACGCATTGCGCTTCACGCTGGCCGCGATGGCGGCACAGGGGCGCGACATCAAGCTCGCCACCAGCCGTGTCGAGGGCTACCGCAATTTCGCGACCAAGCTGTGGAATGCGTCGCGCTTCGCCGAGATGAACAATTGCGCCGTGCCCGACGGTTTCGAGCCGGCGAAGGCCAAGGAGACGCTGAACCGCTGGATTGCGCATGAGAGCGCGCACACCACGCGCGCGGTGACCGAGGCCATCGAAGCCTATCGCTTCAACGACGCCGCGGGTGCAATCTACCGCTTCGTCTGGAACGTCTATTGCGACTGGTACGTCGAGCTCGCAAAGCCCGTCCTGCTTGGACCGGACAGCCCGGCCAAGGACGAAACCCGCGCCATGGTCGCCTGGGCACGCGACGAGATCCTGAAGCTGCTGCACCCGTTCATGCCCTTCATCACCGAGGAGCTGTGGGAAGTGACGGCCAAGCGCGACGGTCTGCTCGCATTGGCACCATGGCCGCTGAAGCCGGCCGAGCCGACGCCGGAGCAACTCGCAATGCTTGCCGCTGCGGCCGGACCGACCGATCCGCTGATGTCGCCGATGCTGGTCATGCCGATCTTCGATCATGCCGACTTCACCGATCCCAAGGCGGAAGCGGAGATCGGCTGGGTGATCGACCTGATCACGCAGATCCGTTCGATACGGGCCGAGATGAACATTCCGCCGGCAACGCTGACGGCGCTGGTTCTGGTCGGCGCGTCCGCCGAAACGAGAGAGCGCGCGCCGCGCTGGACCGAAATCATCAAGCGCATGGCGCGGCTGTCGGACATCTCCTTCGCCGACCGTGCACCCGACGGAGCGGTTCAGCTGCTCGTGCGCGGCGAGGTGGCCGCGCTGCCGCTCAAGGGCGTGATCGACGTCGCCGCCGAGCGCACGCGTCTCGACAAAGAGATCGGCAAGGCAGACGCCGATATCAAGCGCGCCGAGTCCAAGCTGGCGAACGAGAAATTCGTCGCCAACGCGGCCGAGGAGGTCGTCGAGGAGGAGCGCGAGAAGCGTGAGGCCGCGCTGGCCCGCAAGGCCAAGCTGCTCGAGGCGCTGGAGCGGCTGAAGCAGGCCTCGTAGAGCATGGTCCGGAAAAGTGTGCAGCGGTTTTTCGGAAAGATCATGCTCAAACAATAACCTTAGGCGCGACGATCGTTCATCGCGCTTGAGGCCTATTTCGGAAACGGCTTGCTCAGAAACTTCGAGCCCCCGACGCCATAGCGCCAGGGCAGCTCGACCGCCTTGGTGATGCCGATCCGGACGCCGGCCACCACCTCGACGTCTTCCGTCCGCGCATGCAGCGCGATCGGTGGCCGATCCAGCGGGAGGGTGTTGTGGGCGATGGTGATGCCGAGCGCCTCGGTCAGCTTGCCCGGGCCCGAGCACAGCGCGTGCACATCCTGGAGATGACGGCGGCGGCGCATCGCCGCCAAGCCATGTGTCGGCTCCAGCGCGCGGATCAGCACGGCAGCGGCGGAGCCGGCCTCCTCGCAAACGAAGTTGACGCACCAATGGATGCCGTAGGAGCGGTACACGTAAGCGTAGCCGGGCGGGCCGAACATCACCTGGTTCCGCGGCGTCGGCCCGTTGTAGGAATGCGCCGCAGCTTCGGTATGATGATAGGCCTCGACCTCGACGATGATGCCGCCGACGCCGTCCACCAGCATGGTCGCACCGATCAGGTCCGGCGCGACCTCGCGGACGTCGCGGTCGAAAAAGGCTCGCTTCAGGACCTTGCCGAGCCGCGGTCTGGAAGTCTTCGATACTGGAGCCATTCGAGGTGAGAATCGCCTGAGAACAGAGCAGGATATTGCCCATATCTGCCATGTTCCCTGAAGCGGCGCGAGCCGGGTTGCGGCAGGCAGGCAGACAGATTAGGTAGGACCTGAACAGACCGGACAGACCATGGTCGTTATTGTCGATACCATCACGAACCCGCTGCGCCCGCGTCACCCCGAAAAGGTGAATCGTCCCGACTCCGCTTCGCCGCCGAAGCCGGACTGGATTCGCGTGCGCGCGCCCAATACCCGCGGTTATGCCGACACCCGCAACATCGTGCGTGCCAACGGCCTGCACACGGTGTGCGAGGAGGCGGGCTGCCCGAATATCGGCGAGTGCTGGGACAAGAAGCACGCGACCTTCATGATCATGGGGGATACCTGCACCCGGGCCTGCGCCTTCTGCAACGTCAAGACGGGCCTGCCCAACGCGCTGGATGCTGCCGAGCCGCGGAACGTTGCGGAGGCCGTGGCCAAGCTCGGCCTCGCCCACGTCGTCATCACGTCCGTTGACCGCGACGATCTCGCCGACGGCGGCGCCGAGCATTTCGCCGAGACCATCCGGGCGATCCGGGCCGCGTGCCCCTCGACCACGATCGAGATCCTGACGCCCGACTTCCTGCGTAAGGAGGGGGCGCTTGAGCTGGTGGTTGCCGCCAAGCCTGACGTCTTCAACCACAACCTCGAGACCGTGCCGTCGCGCTATCTCACGGTGCGGCCGGGCGCGCGCTACTTCCATTCGATCCGGCTGTTGCAGCGGGTCAAGGAGCTCGATCCTGCCATCTTCACCAAATCCGGCATCATGGTCGGCCTCGGCGAGGAGCGCCACGAGGTGCAGCAGGTGATGGACGATCTGCGCTCTGCCGACGTCGATTTCCTCACCATCGGCCAGTATCTGCAACCGACCCGCAAGCACCACGCCGTGATGCGCTACGTGCCGCCGGATGAGTTCGCCTCCTACGAAAAGGTCGCCTACACCAAGGGATTCCTGATGGTGTCGGCGAGCCCGCTCACGCGCTCGTCGCATCATGCCGGCGAGGATTTTGCGAGACTGAAGGCCGCGCGGGCCGCAACCGTCCGCTGAACCGCCATCTGAGTCACCATGCCCAAATTTTCGAACAAGCGCCGTGTCAATCACAGCGCCTCCGAGATGTTCGATCTGGTCGCCGACGTCGAGCGCTATCCGGAGTTCGTGCCGCTGTGCAGCGCGCTGAAGGTGCGCCAGCGCATGGCCAAGCCCGATGGCACCGAGGTGCTGGTCGCCGACATGACGGTGTCGTTCAAGCTGGTCAGGGAATCCTTCACCAGCCGCGTCAGCCTCGACCGCGCCAACTTGAAGATCCTGGTCGAATATCTGCAAGGTCCTTTCAGCAATCTCGAGAACCGCTGGACGTTCGAGCCCAAAGGCCAAGAGGGGGCTGCGGGCGTCTGCGATGTCGGTTTCTACCTCTCCTACGAATTCAAGAGCCGCATGCTGGCGTTGCTTATGGGCTCGATGTTCGATGCCGCCTTCGCGCGGTTCTCGACCGCGTTCGAAAAGCGGGCGGACGCGATCTACGGGCGAAAGCTGGCGCCGTCGTAGGGAGTCATCTCTTCATCGTCATTGCGAGGAGCGTAGCGACGAAGCATACCGAAATCCTACCGCGGAGAGTTTCTGGATTGCTTCGCTGCGCTCGCAATGACAGCGGGGCTCAATCCACCGCCTTCACCACGTCCGGCGGCTGCGAGGCGTAATACGCCGCGGCCGCCTCGATCTCCTGCGGCGTCATTGCGCGCGCAATATTGCGCATCTGCTGGCTGATGTCGTTGCGCCGCTCACCGGCGGCGAAGGCGTGGAGCTGCGCCTTCATGTAGGCCTCGGATTGTCCTTCCAGCCACGGGCTGCCGGTCTTGTTGTCGAGGCTGCCATGGCAGGCGCCGCAGGGCGCGATGCCGCGCATCGGCGCGCCGTAGATGACGATGTTGGGCTTCGGCAGTTGCGGCGTCGGATGATAGGCCGGAAGCCGCGGCAGATAGGCGTAATAGTTGGAGAGATCGGTGATTTCCTGGTCGGTCAGGTTGACCGCGAACGGCGACATCACGGCATTGGTGCGTGCGCCGGAGCGGAAATCGTGCAGCTGCTTGTAGATCACGGCGGCATATTGGCCGGCGAGATTAGGCGAGTCCGCGCGGCTGACGCCGGTCGGGCCGTGACAGATCGCACAGCGCTGCGCCAGCGTTGCGCCGCGGCCGATCGCTTCCTGGCTCGGGCGCGCCAGCGTATTCGAGGTCAGCACGACCTCAGACAGGCGTTTTGCCTGTTCGGGCGCGGTCACGCCGGCTGCTCGCTGCGGCACGCCGGCGGCACTGCAGATCGCGTCCCAGACATCTGCGAATTTCACCCAGGGCTGTGCGAAGGGCAGCACGATGAAGCCCGCAATCGCCGTCACAATCAGGATCGCGGCGGTGATGCCGACGCCAATCCTGAAATGACTGTTGCGGAGGGTGAAGAGGTCGCGCGTGCTCATCACTGCGCTCCCACATAGACGGCCGGCACCGACGTGCCCGAACTCAGCGCCAGGTTCAGGATCGGATAGCCGTAATTGGTCAGTGTGAGACCGATCATCAGCGCGACCCACAGCGCGTGGGTGTTGAGCGCGACCGGCACGGTCGCCGGCTGGTGCACGGCCAGCGCAAAGCGGTAGGGGCCGGCGTCAATCTTGGGCGTACGCATGCCACGCGCCAGGATGACGATGAACATGATGCCCGACGCCAGCAGGATGAAGCCGCCGATCGCCGACAGGGTGACGGAGAGCGCCTGCGGCGCAATCGCGGGATCGCCGAAGTCGAAATACGCCATGCGGCGCGGCATGCCCAGGATGCCGACCCAGTGCCAGGGGAAGGTCGTGACGATCATGCCGATGAACCACAGCCAGAGCTGGGCGCGGATCAGCCTGACATCGATCAGCTCGCGTCCTGTTAGATGCGGCCACAGATCATAGGCGATGGCGAAGTACATGATCACGATGGCGCCGCCGAAGATCAGGTGGAAATGGCCGGTGATCCACTGCGTGTTGTGGATCGACGCATCGAGCTGGTAGCTCATGTTGATGAGCCCGCCGGCGCCGCCGAAGCCGAGCATGACGAAGGAGAACGCCAGCGCCAGCATCATCGGATTGTCCCAGGGCAGGGCCCTGATCCAGCCGAACATGCCGCGGCCGCCGCGCAGCCGCGCCGCGATCTCGACCGAGGCGCAGATCGTGAACACGGTCAGCAGCGTCGGCAGCGCCACCAGTGCCGTGAAGGCGGAATGAATGAACTTGAATCCGGCGCCGACCTGCGGATCGGCAAAGGTGTGGTGCATGCCGATCGGCATCGCCACCACCAGGAACAGGATGAAGGAGATCCGCGCCATGCTGTCGGAGTAGATCCGGCCACCGATCGCGCGCGGCACGATGGTGTAGTAGGCGATGTAGGTCGGCATCAGCCAGAAATAGACGATGGCGTGCAGCGTCCAGGAGAAGAACACCCGGGCGAGGCCGGCATCGATGGTGCTTTTCAGGCCGGCCGCAACGGGAATGATCTGCAGCAGCAGTTCGAGCGCGGCGCCCACCGCGGTCCATGCCCAGAGATAGGAGCCGGCGACATTGGCGAACATGGCGAGCGGCACCGGGGCGCCGGGGTGGGCCTTGCGCCAGACGCGCAGATTGGCCGACATCAGCGCGACCCAGATCCACGAGCCGACCACGACCAGGACGACGCCGAGGTAGTAGAAAACGTTGCCGATCAGCGGCGGGTAAAACGTGTAGAGCACCGAGGCGCGGCCGAGCGCGATCGGGATCACCGCCATGACGCTGCCGGCGACGATCAGCCAGAATCCGGCCCAGGCCCAGCGCACCCCGACCAGGCGCTGCTGCAGCGCCGCTTCGCTGATGGCGTAGCCGAAGCCCATCGCGACCAGCGTCGGGAAGACGTAGCCCATCACCGTGCCGTGCGCGGTCAGCGATCGGTAGTAGAGCTCGGGATTGGACAGCCAGGTGCCGATCGGGCTGCGGATGAACATTTGCCACGCGCCCAGCGTGAGCGCGATGCCGAATACGGCGAAGGCCAGCCAGAAATGGGCGAGGATGAGCTTCCTATTGACCAACACAGCTCAGCCTCCGGCCACCCTTTGCGCGATCGGCGAATTCGGCCTTGTCGATCACCTTGACCTTGCCCCACATGCCCTCGTGGCCGAAGCTGCAAAACTCCTGGCAGGGCATCAGATAGTCGCCGGTCCTGGTGAAGCGCATCAGCTGCTCGGAGATATAGCCGGGCACCAGCATGGTGTTGACGTTGGTGGCCTGGATCAGGATGCCGTGCACGACGTCGGCGCTGGTGGCGCGCAGCGTGATCGGCGTGTCGGCGGGAACCACGATGCAGGCCGGCGTGAAGGAATATTGCTGGCCGATGGCGCGCACGGTCACGGTACCATTGGCCTCGAGCACGCTGCCGAGATTACTCTCGACGAACTCGCCCGAGAGATGAATTCGCGCGGGGTCGATGGTTTCGACGCGCGGCTGCGGCATGGTCGCGCGATGAATGCCGGCGAAAGCCGCCAGCAGCGCCATCATCACGACGATGATCACGGCAATGGTGGCCCAGCGCCGCTCGACCCGGGCCGCCACCTCGGCGCTGGCCTGGTGCGTTTCCTCGGCGCTCATTGCAGCGACCCGCGCGGCAGGAACACGAACAGATAGAAGGCGAACCACATCGCGACCACGCAAGCGGTGGCGATGCCGGCCAGCACGATTGCGCCGGACGGGCCCTGTGCGACGACCTCCTCGACGGCCTGGTCGGCAGTCGCCGGGCTGGTCGGCGGATCGGAGTTGAACATGCGGCCTCTCAGTTCAGCGGTGCGGAGCGCAGCTCGTTGGCCTCGCGCGCCGAGACCGGCGTACCGCGATTGCCCCAGGCGGTGCGGATATAGGAGACGACGGCGGCGATCTCGTTGTCCGACAACAGGCCCGCGAACGGCGGCATGCCGTAGGGCATCGGGTTGCCCTTGGTACCCGGCGGATAGCCGCCATTGAGCACCATGCGGATCGGATTGACCGCCGACTGCATCTCGATCGACTGGTTGTTGGCGAGCGGCGGCCAGTGCGGCGGCTTGCCTTCGCCCTGCGTGCCGTGACAGCTCGCGCAATGCTTGTCGTAGACGGTCTTGCCGAGACTGATCAGCAGGCTGCTTTCGGTGGTCGGCAGGGCTGTAGCTGCCGGTGGCGGCGACGAGCCCTCGGCGATGCCCTTGAGGTACACCGCCATGGCGCGCGTGTCCTCGTCGTTGAGATATTGCAGGCTGTTGTGCACGACCTCGGCCATCGGGCCGTAGACCACGCCGCGCATGGACACGCCGGTCTGCAGCAGGTCGGTGATGTCCTTGATGCTCCAGTCGCCGAGGCCGGCCTCGCGGTTGGACGTGAGCGAGGGCGCATACCAGTTCTGCATCGGGATCAGGCCGCCCTTGAAGGCATCCGATTGCGAGGTGCCGCCGAGCGCATTGATCGGCGAATGGCACATGCCGCAATGGCCGAGGCCTTCGACCAGATAGGCGCCGCGATTCCATTCCGCCGATTTCTTCGGATCGGGCTTGAACTCGCCCTCGCTGAAGAACAGCGTGCGCCATCCCAGGATGAGCTGGCGATTGTCGTAGGGGAAGCGCAACTCGTGCGGCTTGTTCTTCTGGCTCACCGGGGCGATCGAGCGCAGATAGGCGTAGATCGCATCGCTGTCGGCACGCGTGACCTTGGTGTAGGACGCGAACGGCATCGCCGGATAGATCAGCCCGCCGTCCGGGAAGCGGCCGCTGTGCATGGTCTTGTAGAAATCGTCGGCGCTCCATTTGCCGATTCCCGTGTCCGGGTCCGGCGTGATGTTGGAGGTGTAGAGCGTGCCGAACGGCGTCGGCATGGCGCGGCCGCCGGCGAACAGGCGGCCCTCCGGCGCGGTGTGGCACGCCGTGCAGTCGCCGGCCCGGGCCAGATATTCGCCGCGCGCGATGATGTCGTTGGCGTTGTTCGGGGACTTGTCCTGCGCCGGCGCGGCCGTCGTGAACGCGGCGAGAACGAGGAATGCGATCGACAGTTTCGAGCCCATCATCCGCCTCGTCAATTGGGCTGGCTGCCGCAGCCGAACGGCAGCGCGTAGGTGCCCTTCGGTACGGGGGCCGGGTTCGCGGGCGCCGGTCGTGTCGCCAGCCAAGCAGAGACTGCTGTGACGTCGGCCTCGGTCAGATGGCCTGCGACCTGCTGCATGCAGTCGGGCGACTTCGCCGTGCGGGTGCCGTAGCGCCAGGCGCCGAGCTGGGCGCTGATATAGGGAGCCCGCAGGCCAAGCAGGCCGGGGATGCCGGGTTGCATGCCAGCGAGTCCTGGGCCATGGCAGCTCACACAGGCCGGAATGTTGCGGCCGGCATCGCCGCTGGTGGCGAGCTGCTCGCCCAGCGCCAGCACGTCCTTGCTGACCTCGCTCGGCGCCGGCTGCGGCAGCGGCGGATGTTGGCCGGCAAAGTACTCCGCCATCGCCTCGAGATAGGGATCAGGCAGAAACTCCAGCAGGTAGTTCATCGGCGGATATTTGCGGCGGCCGCTGCGGAAGGCGAGCAACTGGTTGTAGAGATAGCCGGCCGGCTTGCCGGCAAGCCGCGGGAAATAGACGTCGCTGGTGCCTTCGCCCTTGTTGCCGTGACAGGGCGTGCAGGCCTCGACCCGTGCCGCCATCGTATCGGGCGGCTGGCTCGCTGTTTGCGCGGCCGCACCATCAAAGGCGGCCAAGGTGATGATCACAGCGACTGACGTCGCGGCGCGAGCGAACAATTTCGTCGCCCTCCACTGGGCTGGTCCGGTTGATTCCGGATCACAACGTAGATCGGCATTATTGCGCCAATATATCCTCGCGCAAGCTCGGACACGCGCGAAGGCATTTGGTTGTGCCGTCTACGTCGCGATTTCGATCGAATTAGACAAACTTGCGTGCTTTTTGGAAAACCGGACATGGCCATGCAGTCTCGCGACAGTCTCTGTCCGAGTCTTGCTTCATCTCGGCACCCTCTTTTGTCAGAGGGCGCAGGGAAGACCGGGTGCCGGCTGGCACCCGCGGTCCACTGTGCGAATCCTGCGTGTTAGAAGCTGCACAGCGGCATACAGGTGTAGCCAGGACAACCCGGCCTTCCCTGCGCAGTGGGTTTACGGCTTATGCCGAGTTCTCCCCGGGGAGCGTTGCACTATTGCCCCCGTCGCCTTGCAGATCGCTGACATGCGCACCCGGTCGGGCAACTCACATCACCACAAGACTTGACGCACAGACCCCGGGCGTCAGGACGACACGGTTTTGCCGTACGCGAGTCACACCGGTCGTGCGCGCGGTAGGCTCTCACTCACGGTTGCCCGCCCTGCAATGCCTTCGCGCCGATGTGACAAACGTCCACCACGGCTCACCCCACGTTTCGTGACGATCGCGATACGCCCCTCTGACCGGGATGAGGTGGCGGGACAATGCGCTAAAGCCGAAATTCTGTAAAGGCGAATATTTTATCGTCGAGGTCTTGTCCTACGGCTGGCTGTTTTGCCCGACGGGCGACACAAGAAATTGTGGGCCGAAGGGTGAGGTGGCCGAAGGCGCAATCCGCCACTGTTCCCCGCGAAGAAATGCGGTCGATTGCGCTGCGCTGATACGGCTAACGGGTCCGGGTTCCATCGGATCATTTCGCGCCGCAGCGAGTTTGCAGGGAATTGTCCGGGTTGGAGCCGCCATGACCATCAATTTCGACACGCTGAAGGCCTCGCTCGTTCTTTACGGCCTGAATGCGATCTACGCGATCCTGCTGCTCGCCATCGGCTGGTACCTCTCCGGCGCCATGCAACGCTTTGTCACGCGCCTGCTGAACGTCACGCACCGCGTGGACCCGCTCGTGACGCTGTTCGTCGGCAGCCTCGTCCGTTACGGCGTGCTGGCGGTGGTGGGCATCGCCGTGCTTCAGCTGTTCGGCATCCAGACAGCAAGCCTGGTCGCCGTGCTGGGCGCGACATCGCTCGCCATCGGTCTTGCGCTTCAGGGCACGCTCTCCAATCTCGCCGCCGGCGTGATGCTGCTGTTGTTCCGGCCGTTTCATATCGGCAATGACGTCGAGGTCGCGGGCAAGGCCGGCAGGGTGAAGTCGCTGTCGCTGTTCATGACCGAGCTGGTCGCGGCCGACAACACGCAGATCCTGCTGCCGAACGGACAGGTGTGGGGCGCGGCGATCGTCAATCACAGCGTTTATCCCGGCACGGGCGAGGTCAAGGTGGCGTTTCCAGTCCCGGCCGGCGCGGCCAATGCGCTCGCGGATCGCATTCTGAAGGAGCTGCGCAACGATTCCCGCATCGACGGCCAGGCGCAACCGACCGTCTCCGTCACAAAGGTCCTCGATGTCGGCAATCCCGCGACACCGATTTTGGAATTGACCGTCAGTGCGAAGGCGAAACCCTCGGAGGCCGCTGCAGTCAAGCAGTGCGTGCTCGATCACGCGAGCGCGCTGTTGGCGGCGGCCTGAAGCGTTCAGACCCGCGGCGAGCGCGGGGGCCGTCGCTTGGCCACATGGCGGCGCGGCGAACGGGTGACCCGCGGGCGCAGGCGGGTGACTGCGGCGGCGCGTTTCGGCTTGGCCTGCGCCTGCGGGCCGCGGGCCAGATCCATCAACATGCGCAGCGCCTCGACCACCGAGCGGGCGCGTACGGCGCTGCGGCCGATCGCGCCAAACCTGTGCTCGCGGTGGATGATGCGGCCGTCGCGCGCCGCGACGGCGAAGTGCACGAGACCCACCGGCTTGCCCGGCGTCGCGCCGCCGGGACCGGCAATGCCGGTGATGGCGACCGCGAGATCGGTGCCGGCGCGCTCCAGCGCGCCGACCGCCATCGCAGTCGCGGTCTCCTTGCTGACGGCGCCGAAATTGGCAAGCGTGCCGGCTTCAACCCCAAGCATCGCGCGCTTGGCGTCGTTGGAGTAGGTGACGAAGCCGCGGTCGATCACGTCAGAGGAGCCGGGGATGTCGGTCAGCGCGCCCGCGACGAGGCCGCCGGTGCAGGATTCAGCCGTGGCGATCGTCAGCTTGCGCATCCGGCACAGGTCGAGCAGCGAGCGGGAGAGGGCGCGTGCGTCGCTGCCGGCCATGGCCTAGACACTCCAGGGGAGGCGGATGGTGGCGCTCGCAGTGGCCGCGATGCCTTCCTCGCGGCCGGTGAAGCCGAGCCGCTCGCTGGTGGTCGCCTTCACCGCGACGCGCGAGATGTCGACGCCGGAGATTTCGGCGATGCGCGCGCGCATGGCGTCGCGCAACGGGCCGATCTTCGGCCGCTCGCAGATCATCGTGACCTCGAGATTGGCGATGCGGCCGCCGCGCGCCGTGACGCGCTCGATGGCGTATTTCAGGAACTGGTCGGAAGAGGCGCCCTTCCATTTCGCATCGCTCGGCGGAAAGTGCGAACCGATGTCGCCGTCGGCAAGCGCGCCGAGAATGGCGTCGACCAGCGCATGGAGGCCGACATCGCCGTCGGAATGGGCGAGAAAACCCCTTGTGTGCGGCACGCGCACGCCACAGAGCATGAGATGGTCGCCTTCGCCGAAGGCGTGCACGTCGTAGCCCGTGCCGGTCCTGATGTCGCCGAGCTGGGCGGCCAGGCGCGCTTCCTCGCGCACGAAATCCTCGGGGGTGGTGAGCTTCATGTTGGCAACATCGCCTTCAAAGGTTGCAACCGTCAATCCCGCCCATTCGGCAATCGCGGCATCGTCGGTGAAATCGCTGCGACCGTCCTTCGCGGCGCGACGATGCGCCTCGAGGATGACGTCGAAACGAAAGGATTGCGGCGTCTGCGCGATGCGCAAGGAAGCCCGCTCTGGCGTGCCCTCGACATCGCCGCCCGCGCCGGTGATCTTGATGGTGTCGGTGACGGCAACGACGGGGATTGCGGCACCGGTACGGCCTGCGGCCTCGATTGCGCGCGAGATCACGCCGGCTGAGACGAAGGGACGCGCGGCGTCGTGAATCAGGACGACGTCCGGCTTGTGCCGGGCGAGCGCTTCGAGACCTGCGAGCACCGAAGCCTGGCGGGTGGCGCCGCCATTGGTCGGCGCCTCGTGCTTCAATCCTGCGACCGCGGCCGTGAACATGGCGCTGTCATCGGGGTTCACCACCGGCTGTACCGCGAACACGTCGGGATGGCGGCTAAAGGCTTCCATCGCGCGATAGATCACGGGCTGGCCGCCGATCGTCCGGTATTGCTTCGGCCCGCCGGCACCGGCGCGCAATCCGCGTCCGGCTGCGACGAGGACGACTGCGGTGCGTTGTGATTTCGCCATAGGACTCAAATACTCAGTCGGTGATGGAAAGAGTCGCGGAGTGGGGTGATTGCCGCATGCCTCTAGCACGGCAGGCCCGCAAAAAAAGGGGGTTTCCCCGGATTGTTCGCGACAGCATTTTGCTGCACTGCACTTGAAAGATTTGTAGAATTGTCTAAAGTGTAGGCATGACGCTTGACTGCACAAGAATTGTGCGCAAGATAGATCATGGCAGGCGCGATGAGGCCCTGCCCAGTCGAGAAGACCCCTGTGACCGGTTCGGCAGTATTCGGCTCTAAGCCGTTGAAAATAGGCGATATTGATGTCGCCACCCCGGTCATCCTGGCGCCGATGTCGGGCGTGACGGACTCGCCCGTCCGCCGGTTGGCCGCCGAGCTCGGGGCCGGTCTCGTCGTCTCCGAAATGACCGCCAGCGATGAACTCGCCAATGGCCACCGGATGTCCCGGTTGCGTTGCGAAGCCACCGGCATCGGGCCGCACGTGGTGCAGCTCGCCGGCTGCGAGGCTCACTGGATGGCCGAGGGCGCCCGGATCGCCGAGGCCGACGGCGCCGATATCATCGACATCAACATGGGCTGTCCTGCCCGCCACGTCACCGGCGGCCAGTCCGGCTCGGCCTTGATGCGCGATCTCGACCATGCCGTCAGCCTGATCGATGCGACCATCGCGGCGGTGAAAGTGCCGGTGACGCTGAAGATGCGGCTCGGCTGGGACGACCGCAGCCGCAACGCGCCGGAGCTGGCACGGCGCGCGGAAGCCGCCGGCGTCAAGCTCGTGACGGTCCACGGCCGCACCCGCAGCCAGTTCTACAAGGGCGAGGCCGATTGGGATGCGATCCGTGCCGTGCGCGAGGCGGTCTCAATTCCGCTCGTCGTCAATGGCGACATCACCACTTACGAGAAGGCGCTCGCGGCGCTCGAGGCATCCGGCGCCGATGCCGTGATGATCGGCCGCGGGGCCAATGGCCAGCCCTGGCTGCCGGGTCAGATCGGCCGCCGCCTGAAGGGCGGGGCCGAGGAGGCTGTGCCTTCGCTGGACACGCAGCTGCATTATGTCCGCACGCTCTATGAGGGCGTCTGCGCGCTCTATGGTCTGCGCGTCGGCCTCAGGCATGCCCGCAAGCATCTGGGCTGGGCTCTCGACGTCGCAGCGCAGACGAGCCGTGCGCCGGCCGAGAAGCTGAAATCCTGGCGCCAGACCATTCTCACCTCGGAAGATCCGGGCCGCGTCCATCAATCACTGCAAGACGCCTTCGACGACTTCGCATGGAGCGCTGCTGCATGAGCTCAGCTGCTGAACATCGTCGGCCGGTTTCGTCCGACAGCGACGCGATCCTGGATGCCTTGCCCAATCCCGTGCTCATGATCGGGCCGGACGGCAAGATCGTCGCCGCCAACATCGCGACCGAGGCTTTCTTCGACATTTCGACGCAGTTTCTGAAGCGGCAGTCGCTGAAAGAGCTGGTGCCGTTCGGCAGTCCCTTGCTGGCGCTGATCGACCAGGTGCGCTCGTCGAACGCGCCGGTCAACGAATACAAGGTCGATCTCGGCACGCCGCGCATGGGCGGCGACCGCCAGGTCGATCTTCACGTCGCGCCGCTGACCGAGCGGCCCGGCCATATCGTGGTGATGCTGCAGGAGCGCTCCATCGCCGACAAGATGGACCGCCAGCTCACCCATCGCAGCGCGGCGCGCTCGGTCATCGCGCTGGCTGCGATGCTGGCGCACGAGATCAAGAATCCGCTCTCGGGCATCCGCGGCGCGGCGCAGCTGCTCGAACAGCAGGCCTCGTCCGAGGACCGCATGTTGACGCGCCTGATCTGCGACGAGGCCGACCGCATCGTGACGCTGGTCGACCGCATGGAGGTGTTCGGCGACGAGCGCCCCGTGTTGCGCGGCCCCGTCAACATCCATTCGGTGCTCGACCATGTGAAACGGCTGGCGCAGTCCGGCTTTGCCCGCAACATCCGCTTCATCGAGGACTACGATCCCTCGCTGCCGCCGGTGCTCGCGAACCAGGACCAGCTGATCCAGGTTTTCCTCAATCTCGTGAAGAACGCCGCCGAAGCGCTGATCGACGTTCCCGACGGCGAGATCCAGCTCACCACCGCGTTCCGCCCCGGCGTGCGCCTGTCAGTCCCCGGTCAAAAATCCCGGGTATCCCTGCCGCTCGAATTCTGCGTGAGGGACAATGGACCAGGCGTGCCGGACGATCTTCTGCCCAATCTGTTCGATCCCTTCGTGACCACCAAGCAGACCGGCTCGGGCCTGGGTCTCGCGCTGGTCGCCAAGATCATCGGCGATCACGGGGGCATCATCGAATGCGAATCTCAGCCGCGCAAAACAACCTTCCGCGTGCTGATGCCGATGTATTCCACATCGGTGAAACATGCCGATCACAGCAGTCGCGACGACTCTGCCGGGAAGTCGTCGGCTGCATCTCAGGGGGCAAAATGAGGATCAACGATGCCCGCAGGTAGCATTCTCGTAGCTGATGACGACACCGCCATCCGCACGGTTCTGAACCAGGCACTCTCCCGGGCCGGGTATGAAGTCAGGCTGACCGGCAATGCCGCGACGCTGTGGCGCTGGGTCAGCCAGGGGGAGGGCGATCTCGTCATCACCGACGTGGTCATGCCGGATGAAAACGCCTTCGACCTCCTGCCGCGGATCAAGAAGATGCGGCCGAATTTGCCCGTCATCGTCATGAGCGCGCAAAACACCTTCATGACGGCGATCCGCGCCTCCGAGCGCGGGGCTTACGAATATCTGCCGAAGCCGTTCGACCTCAAGGAGCTGATCGCCATCGTCGGCCGTGCGCTTGCCGAGCCGAAGGAGCGCGTCTCGACGCCGGACGAGGACGCCGAGATGGAGGCGATCCCGCTGGTCGGCCGCTCGCCGGCGATGCAGGAAATCTACCGCGTGCTGGCGCGGCTGATGCAGACCGATCTCACCGTGATGATCACCGGCGAGTCCGGCACCGGCAAGGAGCTGGTGGCGCGCGCGCTGCATGATTACGGCAAGCGCCGCAACGGCCCGTTCGTCGCGGTCAACATGGCGGCGATCCCTCGCGACCTCATCGAATCCGAACTGTTCGGCCATGAGCGCGGCGCCTTCACCGGCGCCAACACCCGCGCCTCCGGCCGGTTCGAGCAGGCCGAGGGCGGCACGCTGTTCCTCGACGAAATCGGCGACATGCCGATGGAGGCGCAGACCCGCCTCTTACGCGTGCTGCAGCAGGGCGAATACACCACCGTCGGCGGCCGCACCCCGATCAAGACGGACGTGCGCATCGTCGCGGCCTCCAACAAGGATCTGCGCGTCCTGATCCAGCAGGGCCTGTTCCGGGAAGACCTGTTCTTCCGCCTCAACGTCGTGCCGCTGCGGCTGCCGCCGCTCCGCGAACGCATCGAGGACCTGCCCGATCTCATCCGTCACTTTTTCGCGCTGGCCGAGAAGGACGGCCTGCCGCCCAAGAAGCTCGACGTGCTGGCGCTGGAGCGGCTGAAGCAGCATCGCTGGCCGGGCAACGTGCGCGAACTGGAAAACCTCGCACGGCGCCTTGCCGCGCTCTATCCGCAGGATGTGATCACGGCCTCCGTCATCGACGGCGAGCTCGCGCCGCCCTCGGTCAGCCCCGGTGCCGCGGTCCAGCAGGGCGTCGACAATCTCGGCGGCGCCGTGGAGGCCTATCTCTCATCGCACTTCCAGGGCTTCCCGAACGGCGTGCCGCCGCCGGGCCTCTATCACCGCATCCTCAAGGAAATCGAGGTGCCGCTGCTCACGGCTGCGCTCGCGGCCACCCGCGGCAACCAGATCCGCGCCGCAGACCTGCTCGGCCTCAACCGCAATACGCTGCGAAAGAAGATCCGGGATCTCGACATCCAGGTGTATCGGAGCGGGGGCTAGCTCTGCCGCGACGAACGCTCATCACGGACGGTGACTCGGCTCCCCCTACCAGAGCGGAGCCGAGCCTGTCCGGATCGCGCGAGCCTTTTTGGCTGACGCGGTGAGCAAAAGTCGGGGCAGGGACGAATGTTCCGCGGTCACACAAGGGTGAGGCATTAGGCCACCTGCACCCGCGCCCGCTCACCTGACCAAGCGCTCGGTGGACGGCACCAGACGCGCGACGTTGGTCGGCTCCGACATCGCCGGACCATTGACCAGCAGATCGGAAGCCACGATCAGCAGCAGAACGGCAGACGCCATTATCGCGAGGAAGAACCTGTCCATGCGGGGTCAAGCCAGCACGGGCGGAAACCGTTCCCGCATATGAGGTCTCTCCACACTCCCGGCCATGATCCGCCTGTGGATGCGCCGGCCCGTCACGGCGGAGGCGCCGCGGAATTGTCGCAATTCGGCAACAATGTGGTACGAATACATCAGTATCCGCCCGTCGCGGACCCGTTTTCAGCATCGCCATTGCCGGAATGACCAGCGCAGACACCTCGGCCGCACACTTTGACACGGCACCAGCGGAAGAGCCCCGGCGTTGGTCGGCGCGGCGCTGGCTCGCGCCCGTTGCCGTGGTGCTGGCGCTGCTCTCGGCCTTCCTGACCTTCCTGGTCCTGACCGGCCTGACCACGATCGACCCGACCCCGGCGGTGGTCCGCTCGATCTATCTGATCAACGCGGCCACGATCCTGCTGCTGGTCGGAATCATCGTCCGCGAGCTCTGGCAGCTGATCCTGGCCCGGCGGCGGGGGAGGGCGGCGGCGCGGCTCCATGTCCAGATCGTCAGCCTGTTCTCGATCGTGGCGGTGCTGCCGGCGGTGCTGGTCGCCGTGGTCGCCAACGTCACCATCGAACGCGGCCTCGACCGGTTGTTCTCCGGCCCGACCAAGGAGGTGATCCAGAATTCGCTGACGATCGCGCGGGCCTATATGCAGGACCATGCGCAGCTGATCCGCGGCGACATTCTCGGCATGGCCAACGACATCGCGCATGCCCGGCCGCTCTACGATCAGGATCGCCGCTCGTTCCGGGAGATGCTGAGCGCCAGCGCCGCTTCGCGCAATTTGCCGGGCGCGATGATCATCGACAAGAACACCAACATCCTGGAATCCGCCGATACCGGGATGCGGCTCGCCTATTCTCCGCCCGCGTCCGACTTCCTCAGCAACGTCAACGAATCCGAGCCCGAGATCGCGATCCTTCCCGATGCGAGCTACGTCGCCGCGGTGATCCGGCTGCGCGCCTTCAGCGACACCTTCCTCTACGTCGCCCGTCCCCTCGATCCGAATGTCGTCAATCAGCTCAAGCAGACCGAGGTCAGCGTCGCCGAATACGCCCAGATCGAGTCGCGCCGGCTCGGCATCCAGGTGGCCTTCGCGCTGATGTTCGCCGTGATCGCGCTGACCATCCTGATGGCTTCTGTGCTGATCGGCCTGAACTTTGCCAATTCACTGGTCTCGCCGATCCGGCGGCTAATGAACGCGGCGCACACGGTCTCGACCGGCGACCTGCACGTCCAGGTGCCCGTGCACCAGTCGGAAGGCGATCTCGCCCAGCTCGGTGAGACCTTCAACAAGATGACGCAGGAGTTGCGCAGCCAGCGCGATGAGCTCGTCAACGCCAGCGACCTGATCGACAGCCGCCGCCGTTTCATCGAAGCGGTGCTGTCTTCCGCAAGCGCGGGCATTATCGGCGTCGATACATCAGGCAGCGTCGGCATTTTGAACCGCTCGGCCGAGAAGCTGATCGGGCACTCCGAGGCGGAGACGCTCGGTCATCCGCTCTCCGACGTGCTGCCCGAGCTCGACGAGATGATGACGGCTGCGCGCGAAGGCAGCCAGCGTCTGGTGCAGGGCCAGATCACGATCACCCGCGACGGCACCGAGCGCAATCTCTCCGTCCGCGTCAGCGCCGAGAAGAACCAGCCGCACGACAGCTACATCATCACGCTCGACGACATCACCGAGCTGGTTTCGGCGCAGCGCACCTCGGCCTGGGGCGACGTGGCGCGGCGCATCGCCCACGAGATCAAGAACCCGCTGACGCCGATCCAGCTCTCGGCCGAGCGCATCCGCCGCAAGTTCGGCAAGGACATCACCGAGGCCAAGGACAAGCAGATCTTCGAGCAGTGCACCGACACCATCGTGCGCCAGGTCGACGACATCCGCCGCATGGTCGACGAGTTCTCGCGCTTTGCGCGAATGCCGAAACCGGTGATGGAAGGCGAGGACGTCGCGGACGCGGTGCGGCAGGCCGTGTTCCTGATGAAGGTCGCCCATCCCGAGATCGATATCGAGGCCGAGTTCAAAGACGATCCGCTCCGCGCCCAGTTCGACCGGCGGCTGATCTCGCAGGCGGTCACCAACATCGTCAAGAACGCCACCGAGGCGATCGAGCAGGTCCCGCCGGAGGAGCTCGGCAAAGGCCGCATCGACGTCGTGGTGTCGCGCCAGGGCGAGGACGTGCTGATCGACGTGATCGACAACGGCATCGGCCTGCCCAAGGTCGCGCGCTCGCGTCTGCTCGAGCCCTACGTGACGACGCGCGCCAAGGGCACCGGCCTCGGCCTTGCCATCGTCGGCCGCGTGTTGGAAGACCATGGCGGGCGCATCGAGCTGAAGGATGCTTCCGACTTCCGCGAGGGCCAGCGCGGCGCCTGGATGCGGATGCGCTTTGCGATCTCCGGCCAACCCGCGAAGTCGGAGGGAGCCGAACAGGCCCCGGCGGGAGCCGAACGGGCCCCGGCAGTCGCGGTCAAGGACGCAACCGGCGCGCAGGCCGGCGGTTCTGTCAAGGACCTGGCGCAGGAAACAAATAAGCCGGCGGCCGAAACCAAAGAGGCCGCCGAAAAGACCAATGATTCAACGAAAATCGAAGCCTCAACAGGCAGCTGACAAGACAGGCGCGACCCATGGCTAGTGAAATTCTGATTGTCGATGACGAAGCCGATATTCGCGATCTCGTTGCGGGCATCCTCGAGGACGAGGGTTTTGTCACGCGGACCGCACGCGACAGCGACTCCGCGCTGGCTGAAATCGGCAATCGCAGGCCGCATCTGGTGTTCCTCGACATCTGGCTGCAGGGCTCGAAGCTCGACGGCTTGCAGTTGCTGGAGCAGGTCAAAAAGGACAATGCCGACCTGCCGGTCGTGATGATCTCCGGCCACGGCAACATCGAGACCGCGGTCGCCGCGATCAAGCGCGGCGCCTACGACTTCATCGAAAAGCCGTTCAAGGCCGACCGGCTGATCCTGGTCGCGAACAGAGCGCTGGAGAACTCGCGGCTCAAGCGCGAGGTCAAGGAGCTGAAGCAGCTCGCGCCGAGCGCAAGCCAGCTCGTCGGCCGCTCGCCGAGCATGAACCAGTTGCGCCAGACCATCGAGCGCGCCGCCAAGGCCAACAGCCGCATCCTGATCGTCGGCCCCGCCGGCGCGGGCAAGGAACTGACGGCGCGCACGCTGCATACGGCCTCGGGCCGGGCCGACGGTCCCTTCGTCGTCATCAACGCAGCCGCGATCACCCCCGACCGCATGGAGCAGGAGCTGTTCGGCGTGGAGCACTCCAACGGCGAGCAGGCGCGCAAGCCCGGCGCGCTCGAGGAAGCCCACGGCGGCACGCTGTTCATCGACGAGATCGCGGACATGCCGCGCGAGACCCAGAACAAGATCCTGCGCGTGCTCGTGGAGCAGTCGTTCCAGCGCGTTGGCGGCACCGCCAAGATGCAGGTCGACGTCCGCATCATCTCCTCGACCGCGCGCAATCTTGAAGAGGAGATCGCGGCCGGCCATTTCCGCGAGGACCTCTATCATCGGCTCTCGGTGGTGCCGATCCGCGTGCCCGCGCTGTCGGAGCGGCGCGAGGACATCCCGGAATTGATCGACTATTTCATGGAGCAGATTTCGGCCGGCAGCGGCCTGCCCAAGCGGCAGATCGGGCAGGACGCGATGGCGGTGCTGCAATCGCATGTCTGGCCGGGCAATGTGCGCCAGCTCCGCAACAACGTTGAGCGGGTCATGATTCTCGCCGCCGGCGGACCGGAGGTCATCATCACGGCAGACATGTTGCCGCAGGACGTCGGCTCCATGGTGCCGGCGATGCCGACCAGCAACAATGGCGAGCACATCATGGGCCTGCCGCTGCGCGAGGCCCGCGAAGTGTTCGAACGCGACTATTTGATTGCTCAGATCAGCCGTTTCTCAGGAAATATTTCTCGCACGGCCGAGTTCGTTGGCATGGAACGGTCGGCGCTGCATCGAAAGTTGAAAGCACTCGGTGTCGGCTGACCGGTTTCCTGCCACGCGAGGGCACCGGTTCGCATTGGGAAAATGCCGTCAAAACAACGTGCTAACGCCGCGACGTCACCTTATGAATAAAGCGATGAATAGATCGCTTTCCGTAGTTTTTCGGGGCGATACGGCGCCCGCTGCCGCGTGAAGCGGCTTGCCTAATAAGTCCACCTGTCCTCTAATCGCACAGCTGTTCCTTCCGAGGGGGATCTCATGAGGAATGGCAACCGGAAGAGGCCCCAAACGCCACAATGAGGGCCGCAACCGGCGCAATAAAAAGAAACTCAAAGCGAGAAAAAAACAATGGCGGCAGACCGCGCACAAAACCTACAGGACACCTTCCTCAACCACGTTCGCAAAACAAAGACGCCACTGACGATCTTTCTGGTCAACGGAGTGAAGCTCCAGGGCATCGTGACCTGGTTCGACAATTTCTGTTTGCTGCTTCGGCGCGACGGTCATTCGCAGCTCGTCTACAAGCATGCGATCTCGACCATCATGCCGGGTGCGCCGATCCAGTTGTTCGAAGGTGGCGAGGATCAGCCGGCTTGAGAGTGATCTGATTGGAACCCCGGAATTTCGACGGGGATGCCGACCGTCCGCGGTCGTCAGGGGCTAAGCAGACGGGGCGGGTGCTTGTCATCGGCCCCTATTTGCGGGTGCGCGCAGGCGGTGCCGACGCGCAATCGGAGAGTCATATCCAGCGCAATGCCGAAGCCCGGCTCGATGAAGCCGCCGGCCTCGCGCGCGCTATCGATCTCGTCGTTGCCGATGCCATCATCGCGCCGATCAACCAGATCCGCCCTGCGACCTATATCGGCAAGGGCAAGGTCGAAGAGATCGCTGCGCTGGCCAAGAGCCTCGATGTCGAGCTCGTGGTGATGGATTGCGCGCTGGCACCGATCCAGCAGCGCAATCTCGAAAAGGAGTTGCAGGCCAAGGTGCTCGACCGCACCGGGCTGATTCTGGAAATCTTCGGCCGACGCGCCAAGACCAAGGAAGGCTCGCTTCAGGTCGAACTGGCGCATCTCAACTATCAGCGCTCGCGCCTGGTGCGCTCATGGACCCATCTGGAACGCCAGCGCGGCGGTTTCGGCTTCATGGGCGGTCCCGGCGAGACGCAGATCGAAGCCGACCGACGCCTGATCCAGGAGCGCATCTCCAAGCTCGAAAGCGAACTGAAGAAGGTGCAGGCGACGCGGCGACTGCATCGTGCCGGCCGCCAGCGCGTGCCGTATCGTGTCGTCGCGCTGGTCGGCTACACCAATGCCGGCAAGTCGACGCTGTTCAACCGCCTCACCCGCGCCGACGTTCAGGCGGCGGATATGCTTTTCGCGACACTCGATCCGACCTTGCGCGCCCTCAACCTGCCTCATGGCGGCAAGGCGATGCTGTCGGACACCGTCGGCTTCATCTCCAACCTGCCGACCCAGCTCGTCGCCGCCTTCCGGGCCACGCTGGAGGAGGTGCTCGAAGCCGACGTCATCCTGCATGTGCGCGACATCTCCCATGAAGATGCCGAGGCCCAGCAGAGCGACGTCGACGCCGTGCTGCGTCAGCTCGGCATCAACCCTGATGACAGCGGCCGCATTATCGAGGTCTGGAACAAAATCGACCGTTACGACGCTGAGCAGCGCGAAGAGATCCTCAACATTGCCGCGCGCCGGCCGGAGGATCATCCCGCGATGCTGGTGTCGGCCGTGACGGGCGAGGGCGTCGACGCGCTGCTCGCCGCGATCGAGGAGCGGTTGGCGGCCAAGCGAACCACGCTCGACCTCTCGATCGACGCCGCCGATGGTGCCGGCATCAGCTGGCTGCATCGCAATGCCGAGGTGCTGGCGAAAGAGCTGCACGACGGCCGTTTTGACATGACCGTGCGGGTGGACGAGACCAAGCGGGATATCGTCGTATCGAGGTTCGACGCGGTGCCGCATCTGACGGCGTAGCAGTGGCGACGCGGTAACCGGTCCCGGCCTTCGCCGGGGCGACGATTGGGCTAGCTGCGCACTTTGTCGTGTCTCTCAGCCGGCGTAGCCGGTTTCTCGTCGCTCTTCGCCGCATTCCACAGGGCGTCCATCTCTGCCAACGACGCTTGCTCCAGCGTTCGCCCGTCCGTCTCCAGAGCGCGCTCGATGGACGCAAACCGCCGCTCGAACTTCGCGTTGGTCGCACGCAGCGCGGCTTCCGGATCGGCATCGACATGGCGGGCGAGATTGACCAGCGCGAACATGAGATCGCCGGTCTCTTCCGCGATCTCCTGCTTGTCGTTGCGATCGAGCGCGGCCTCGATCTCGTCGGCTTCCTCGCGGATCTTGGCCAGCACCGCGCGTGGGTCGTTCCAGTCGAAGCCGACGGTGGAGGCCTTGCGCTGCAGCTCCATGGCCCGTGTCAGCGCGGGCTGGCCGGCCTTCACGCCCGACAGCAGCGACTTATGCGTCGGCACTTGCTCCGGCGGCCGCCGCGCAGCGCGCTCGGCCTTTTCCTCGGCCTTGATGCGGTCCCAGACTTCCTTGACGTGGGAGGAGGCGAGATTGCCGTCCTTGTCGGCGAAGACATGAGGATGGCGCCGGATCATTTTTCGGGTGATGGCTTCGACGACATCGCCGAACGCGAAAGCGTTCTGCTCGGACGCCATCTGGGCGTGAAACACGACCTGGAGCAGGAGGTCGCCAAGCTCCTCCTTGAGATCATCGAGATCGCCGCGGTCGATGGCATCGACCACCTCATAGGCCTCCTCGATCGTGTAGGGCGCAATCGTCGCAAAGTCCTGTTCGAGGTCCCAGGGGCAGCCGGTCACCGGCGTGCGCAGCGCCGCCATGATCTCGATCAGGCGGGAAATGTCGCGGGAAGGGGTCATTGCGGGGCGCTCTCCTGGCTCCATAACCTTATGCCAAAAGCGGTCCGCCGTTCCCAGCGCGGCAGGGCGGAACAGGCCGATTTCCACCGATTGGCGAGCCGCGTCCGCGGTGCTAAAGCGCGGGCCATGAGCGACACATTCTCATCACAAACCGCGCTGGTGCTGTTTTCCGGCGGCCAGGATTCCACCACCTGCCTCGCCTGGGCGCTGAACCGCTTCGCGCGCGTGGAGACGCTGGGGTTCGAGTACGGTCAGCGGCATGCGGTTGAGCTCGACTGCCGCGAGCGGCTGTTCGACGGCGTCAAAGCGCTGCGTGCGGACTGGGCCGCAAAGCTTGGCGAGAGCCATACGCTGTCGATTCCGACGCTGGCGGCGGTGTCCGAGACCGCGCTGACGCGCGACGTCGCGATCGCAATGGGCGCCGACGGGTTGCCGAACACGTTCGTGCCCGGCCGCAATCTGGTGTTTCTGACGTTCGCCGCGGCGCTGGCCTACCGGCGCGGCATCACGCACATCGTCGGCGGCATGTGCGAGACCGACTATTCCGGCTATCCCGATTGCCGCGACGACACCATCCGCGCCATGCAGGCCGCGCTCTCGCTCGGCATGGCGCGCAAGTTCGAGCTGCACACGCCCCTGATGTGGATCGACAAGGCCGCGACGTGGCAGCTCGCGCAGGATCTCGGCGGCGACGGGCTGGTCGACCTGATCCGCGAGCACTCCCACACCTGCTATCTCGGCGAACGCGGCGCGCAACACGAGTGGGGCTATGGCTGCGGCGAGTGTCCGGCCTGCAGCTTGCGGGCGAAGGGGTGGCGGGAGTACGCGGCGGGGCGTTAGGACGTCTGGATTCGCTGCCACCATCGCCGCAGCTCATCGCTCGCGAAGGCGGGCGATCCAGTATCCCAGAGACCGTGCTTGAGCCGAGAAGCTGCAGCGTACTGGATTCCCCGCCTTCGCGTGGAATGACAGCCCAGGGCCTGGCACAAGTGTGCCAATTACCGAGCTACCGAAAATCCTCGTCCCGCAGCTCGATCGGCTTGCCGTGCGGCGTCCGATCTGCCGCGTGGTCCCAGGCATCGCGATAGCGATGCAGCGTCTCCATCGACGCAACACCCTTGCGCGCGACCAGGCCTTCCAGCGTTGCCAGCCAATGCAAATAATAGGTCTCGCCCGTATCAGGATCGCCGGCGGCCTGCGCGCGCTTGATCTCGTCGGCGAGGCTAGCCGCCCATTCCGGCCAGGTGAACACGCCTCGTTCGTGCAGCGTCAGCGCCATCGCGAAAGCATGCGCCTCCCAGGGCGCGCGGAACACCGGGCCGCCGTCTTCATCGCGGGGAATGCCTGGTATGGCTGCCGTGGCGACCGCTGCTGCCGCGCTGCTCATCACGCCGGGTCCAAATAGGGCTCGAAGGCGTCGATCGAGACCTTCAGGGTGGGATCACCATCCTCGCCCCAGAGATCGCGGCCCTCGAATACGACCGTGTAGAGCCATTGCGGATGTTCGCCGCGCTCCATCGCCGCCGTATCAGGAAAGACGTGGCAGCCATGGTTCAGTTCGATCACGCCGACATGGCCGCGGACATAGCGCGGCAGCCGCGTGTGCGTGGCCGGATGGATATTCCTGGCGCGCACGCGATCGCCGATGTTGAACTTGGCGGGCGCAGGCGGTGTGCGGCCGAACTTGCCGCGGACCATCACGCGCTCGACCTGGGCGAGATCGAACTTGCCGTGCTTGAGCGTCTTGGCAGGTTGCAGCGCATGGCCGGCAGCGACCTCTTCACGGGAGAGGTAGCCCTTCTCGATCAGCATCTCCTCGAGCCCGAGAAACCATTTCTTGTAATAGGAGCTCGAGAGATAGACCTCCGGCGGGAGCGTTTCGCGGTAGAAGCGCGAGGTGTCGATGTTGAAGGCACCGGCTGCGCCCATCGCGCGCACCATCGCCAGCACACGCTCTTCCCAATGGGCGTGAAACATCGGCTCGTTCGGCTCCGGCTCGACCTTGCCGAAGCCGTCCATGCCGCCCATGTCGTGCACGCCGTTCATGACGGCGCTCCCGGCTGTCGCGGGAATCCGGTGCCGATCATGGAATCGCGCGTGACGAGTTCGGCGAGCTGCTCCTCGCTCCAGCCCTCGGTGCCCGCTGGGCGCATCGGCAGCACCAGGAAGCGCGTCTCGGCGGTGGAATCCCACACCCGGATCTCCACGTCCTTCGGCAGGCTGACGTCGAAATCGGCGAGCACGCCGCGCGGGTCCTTCACCGCGCGCGAGCGGTAGGGCGCCGCCTTGTACCAGACCGGCGGCAGCCCGAGCATTTCCCAGGGGTAGCAGGAGCACAGCGTGCACACGACCATGTTGTGACGCGTGGGCGTGTTCTCGACCACGACGAGATGGTCGCCGACGCGGCTGACATGGCCGAGCGTGCCGATCGCCTTGGAGCCGTCCTCCAGCAGCGCCTGCTTGAACGCCGGATCGGTCCAGGCCTTGGCAACGACGCGGGCGCCGTTGTGCGGGCCGATTTTGGTCTCATAGGCCTGGATGATGGCGTCGAGCGCGGCCGGCTCGACATAGCCCTTTTCGGTCAGGATCGTCTCGAGCGCGCGCACGCGCAGCTCGGTCTCCGACAGCTCGGAGTGGTCGTGATCGTGGTGGTGATGCTCGCTCATGGGTAAGAAGATAGTCCCAGAATCCGGGCGTTGTCGAGGCGAAGACTCTGCTAACATCGCGCCATGGGATGGGCTGCACACACCGGAAGGACCGCCGCAATCGCGACACTTGTCGCACTCGCGGCGCAGGATGCGCGTGCCGCGAATGGCGCTTATGCGGTAGATGCCGCCGATATCTCCGAAGTCGGCTCCTGCAAGGTCGAGAGCTGGATGTCGGCTGCGTCCAACACGGATTTTTCCGCGGTTGCCAATCCCTCCTGCGTCGTCGACCCCTTCAGGCCGATCGAGCTGAGCCTTCAAACCATCCGGGCCCGCAGCGACGGCGGCTGGAGCACGACATTGGCTCCGAAAGCCAAGACCAATTTCATCCCGACCGGGATCGGCCGCTGGGGATTGTCGGCCTATGGCGGTGGATCGTTCGACGCGGCGACCGGCGAGACGCTGACCGCCTTTGCCGTCATCCCCGCAACCTTTCGCCTGTCCGAGAGCATGCGCATCAATCTCAACGGCGGCTGGCTCTGGGATCGTACTGTCGACCGGCACTATCTGACCTACGGCGTCGGCTTCGACTGGAAGTTTACCGACACGTTGCAGTGGACGATCGAGGCGTACGGGCTGGCTGGAGCGTCCGAGATCGCAAGCGTCGTGCAGCCGCGCCTTCAGACCGGCGTGCGCTACCGTCCGAACGAGATATTCTCCGTCGACGTGATCTACGGCCGCAACATCACCGGTGAGAACGCCAACTGGATCACGCTCGGCACCACGATACGGTTTCCGGTCCCCGACGCGCAGCCCGAGCATCACCGTACCGGTCATCTCTAGTGTCAAGACCCACAAGATCAGGGAGTTTGCGTTGACGGACTATGTCAAGATCGAAAAGGGCCTCGGGCCCGAGGGCCGGATTGCGGTGGTGCGGTTCGATCGGGGCGACGGCATCAATGCCCTGTCGCCCGAGGCGTTGCGGCAGCTCACCGCGGCGGCACGCAGCTTCGAGGACGATGCCACGACGTCGGTCGTCGTATTGACCGGCAGCTCGGGCGCGTTCAGCGCCGGCTTCGATCTCAAGGACGCCGAAGGGCGCTCGCGCAAGGACATGGATCTCGGCATGCTGCGGCGGCACCTCAAGCTCGGGCCGCGTCTGACGCACGCCTGGCAGGAAATGGAGCAGATCACGATTGCGGCGATCGAGGGCTTCTGTGTCGGCGGCGGCGTCGCGCTGGCCGTCGCGCTCGACTTCCGCATCATGGGCCGCGATGCGCATCTGCGCGTGCCCGAAATCGGGCTCGGCATGAACATGAGCTGGCAGAGCATCCCGCGCATGCTGCATCTGATGGGACCTGCCCGCACCAAGCAGGCGGTCATCCTGGCCGAACAGCGCATCTCGGCGGACGAGGCCCGTGAATGGCGCCTGGTGGAGGAGGTGGTCGATCCCGGCCATGCCTTCGAGGCCGCCATGGATCTCGCCCGCAAAGTCGCGGCGCAGCCGCCGCTCTCGGTCGCGATGACGAAGCTCACCGTCAACCGGCTCGCGCATGCGCTCGACGACCTCGCCAGTCACATGGATGTCGACCAGTTCGCGCTGGCGAGCTTCAGCGAGGATCACAAGGAGGGCGTCGAGGCATTCCTGGGTCGCCGCAAGCCACGCTTCAAGGGGCGGTAAAGCGCGGCCGGTTGCTGATGCGATGGTTCCCTACGGGACGATGATGCGCCCGGTGGAGGAATATTCTTCTCCGGAGAGGGACTGGACAATCTTCATCCATCTCCTCGCAGATATCTGAAATTGCAAGAAAGACCGGAAAAGGCGATGGTGCGTGCGGCGGTGCAGCGCGCTCCACTTTGAGGCGTGTGCCTGCTGTTCCATCTTACGTCGCCGATGCGACCTGGCTCTCAGTTGCCTTTTCGGGCAGGCGAGAGAACTATTGTGCATGAAGGCCGTCTCCATGAACGCCCACCAATCGTTTGCCGTCGGACAGCCGATTGCGCCGCCTGAAGCGATGGCCCATGCCGCAGCTGAGCCGGACGCAATGGTCCGCTTCGACAGCATCTCGAAGACCTATCCGGCCTATCGCGGCAAGCCCGGCGTCAACGCGCTGCAGGACATCGATTTCGTGATTCCCCGCGGCTCCATCACCGGCGTGATCGGCCGCTCTGGCGCGGGTAAATCGAGCCTGGTTCGGCTCATCAACGGGCTGGAGAAGCCGACCACGGGCCGCGTGATCGTCGACGGCAACGATATCTCGTCGCTGGCGGGGCGTGAGCTGCGCCTGGCGCAGCGCTCGATCGGCATGATCTTCCAGCACTTCAACCTGCTGTCCTCGCGCACCGCGGCCGACAACATCGCGCTACCGCTCGAGATCGCCGGCTGGACCAAGGTCGACATCAGGGCCCGCGTCACCGAGTTGCTCGCGCTGGTCGGCATTGCCGACAAGCATGACCGCTATCCATCGGAATTGTCCGGCGGCCAGAAGCAGCGCGTCGGCATCGCCCGCGCGTTGGCGACGCGGCCGAGCGTGCTGCTGTCGGACGAGGCGACGTCCGCGCTCGATCCGCAGACGACGCGCGCGATCCTCGATCTGCTCGCCAGCATCAACCGCGAGCTCGGCGTCACCATCGTCCTGATCACCCACGAAATGTCAGTGGTGCGTCAGCTCGCCAGGGACGTGGTGGTGCTCGATGCCGGCCGTGTCGTCGAGAGCGGCCATGTCGCTGATATCTTCACCCGCCCACAACATCCAATCACGCAATCCTTCCTCGCGGAGGTCATCGGCGACAGCCTGCCGGTGTCGCTGGCGAGCCGGATCGTGGCAGAGCCTTCTGCTGGCGGGCAGGCCGTGATCCGCATCCAGGTGCGCGGGGCAGGGGCCGGCGACACCGTGGTGGCGCGGCTCGCCCGCGAACTCGGCCTCGACGTCGCGCTGCTGTCGGCACGTATCGACGAGATCGGCGGCCAGCATGTCGGCTCGCTCGTGCTCGGCATTCCCGGCCGCGAGGACGTGCAGGCGCGGGTCCTCGCCTGGTTGTCTCAATATCAATTTCCGGCGGAGCATCTCGGCTATGTCGCCTGAACTCATCAATCTCATCATCCAGGCGACCTTCGAGAGCCTGTACATGGTCGGCATCGCAGCGCTGCTCGGCACCGCCTTCGGTCTCCCGCTCGGCGTCTTCCTCGCGACCAGCCGGAAAGGGGAGCTGTTTGCCGCTCCGTTCGTCAATCGCGTGCTCGGCATCGTCGTCAATGCGGCGCGGTCGACGCCCTTCATCATCCTGGTCGTGGCCATTATCCCGTTCACCCGGCTCGTCGCCGGCACCTCGATCGGCTCGACCGCGGCAATCGTGCCGCTGACGATCGCATCGGCGCCGTTTATCGCGCGCCTGGTCGAAGCTGCCATCCGTGAGGTCGATGGCGGCCTGATCGAGACCGCATCCTCGTTCGGCGCATCGCCGCTGCAGATCGTGTTCAAGGTGCTGATCCCCGAGGCGCTGCCGGGTCTGTTGCTGGCGCTGACGCTCGCCGTGGTCAGTCTGCTCGGCTATTCCGCCATGGTCGGTGCGGTCGGCGGCGGCGGCCTTGGTGATCTCGGCATCCGCTACGGCTATCAGCGTTTCATGCCGGAGATGATGCTGGCCGTCGTCGTCGTACTGATTGCGCTGGTGCAGCTCGTCCAGAGCGTGGGCGATTATCTGGCGCGGCGGGTCAATCGCCGGCTCCGGCATCACTGATCCCCAGACTGGAAATATTCCAATTCTAAAAGGCCGACATCGCAGTGCGCGTGAGCGCATTCGTCGCACGCGCTGCGCACACGTCTGGAGAAATTCTAACGGCGTTCCTATCGCACTCGTACATCGCCTGAGTTAGGGCGGGGCATCAAAAACGATACCGGCAAAGCCGGCAGTGCGTGGGGCCTTGCAAGACGTGACCGACTTCCAATTTTCTTCGCGTGGGGACACGCGCCATCGACAGATCCAGATGCTGCTGCTTGGGGCGGTCAGTACATTCTCCTTCGTGATGCCCTGGGGCTCCGTGAAGGCGCAGACGCAGATTCCCGCCGTCACCGTCGACGCGCCGGCTCAGCGCGTCCGACCTGCGGCGGTGGCTTCGTCGAGGAGGGCGGCAACACAGACCTCCCGTGCCAATCGTCGCTCTCCCGCTCAACCGGCCACGCCGACCCAGTCGGCGTCATCGAACGGCGCGACCGGCGAACGGGCCAATGGGCCCGTGCGCGGCTTCGTTGCCACGCGAAGCGGCACGGCGACCAAGACCGATACGCCGTTGATCGAAACGCCGCAGTCGGTCTCCGTCGTCACCACCGACCAAGTCAGGAACCAGGGCGCGGTCTCGATCGGCGAGGCGCTCCGCTATACCGCCGGTGTCAGCGGCGACGTCAACGGCGGCTCCGACACCCGCTTCGGCGCTCTGCAGATCCGCGGCTTCGACACCACCATGACCGGCCTCTATGTCGACGGCCTGCGAATTCCATCCAGCAACTACGTGCACTTCAACGGCCTCGATCCTTACGGTGCCGAACGCCTGGAGGTGCTCAAGGGGCCGTCATCGGCGATGTATGGCGGCAGCGGCACCGGCGGCATCCTCAACTACGTGACGAAGCTGCCGACGGCGCAGCAGTTCGGCGAGGTCTCGATCTCCGGCGGCAGCTTCAACCGCTATCAGGGCCAGTTCGACATGGGCGGCGCCGCCAACAAGGAGGGCACGGTGTTGTGGCGCCTCACCGGCGTCGTCCGCGACGGCGAGACCCAGGTCGACTTCACCAAGGACAACCGCGTCTTCATCGCGCCCGCCGTCACGTTCAAGCCGAACGAGGACACCACCATCACCTTGCTGGCCAACTACCAGCGCGACCGGGCAGGGTGGGGCCTGCAGTTCCTGCCGGCCTCGGGCACGGTTTGGCCGAACAACGGCCGCACCATCCCGGTCTCGTTCTTCGCGGGGGTGCCGAGCTTCAACGCGTTCAACACCGAGGTCGCAACCGCAGGCTACCAGCTCTCGCACAATTTCACCGACAACATCACGTTCCGGCAGAACCTGCGCTACGCCTATCAGCACAACGAGGAGAAGGTGTTTTACGGCGGCGGCTACACCGACGAGGCCGCGGGCCAGCTCGCGCGCTTCGGCAGCTACAGCAACTCCTACATCAATTCCTTCGCCGTGGACAACCAGCTCCAGGGCAAGTTTACCACGGGCATTCTCAGCCACACCACGCTGGTCGGCGTCGACTATCGCAACACCTCATTCCGGGACACCGCTTTCTCCGTCACGACGTCGGCGCCCGAGATCAACGTCTTCAACCCGGTCTACAACTATGACTGGACCGTCGGCGCCATGAGCGACAACACCGGCGTCAAGCAGTCGCAGGTGGGCCTCTATGCGCAGGACCAGATCAAGCTCGGCCGGCTGTCATTCCAGCTCGGCGGCCGCCAGGACTTCGTGACGACGCAGGTCGACAGCAATCTGCCTGCAGCCGACAGGTCGGTCTCGAGAGATGCGTCGGCCTTCACCGGCCGCGCCGCGCTGATGTACAATTTCGACAACGGCATCGCGCCCTATTTCAGCTATTCGGAATCGTTCCTGCCGGTGCTCGCGACCGGTGCGTCCGGACAGATGCTCAATCCCGAGACCGGCGTGCAGTACGAGGTCGGCGTCAAGTACCAGCCGCTTGGCTGGAATGCGCTGTTCACCTTCGCGGCCTTCGACCTGACGCGTGATAACGTCGTCACCTACGCACCGCCGCTCTACGTCGCCGAGCAGACCGGGCAGGTGAAGTCGCGCGGCGTCGAACTCGAGGGCTCGATGTCGCTCGCCGACGGCTGGAACCTGCGCGCGGCCTATGCCTATGTCGATGCGATGGTCACGCAGGATCCGGTGAATGTCGGCAAGGCCCCGGTCACCGTGCCGCTCAACCGCGCTTCGCTGTGGAGCGACTACACGCTCCAGAGCGGGCTGCTCGCGGGCCTGCAGTTCGGCGGCGGCATTCGCTATGTCGGCGCGACCTGGGGCGATGATGCCAACACCTTCAAGGTGGGATCGGCAACCGTGCTCGACGCGCTGTTCGCTTACACCCGTGACAATTGGCGCTTGTCGCTGAACGTCACCAACCTTGCCGACACCCGCTATGTCGCCGCCTGCTACAGCCTGTCGGGCTGCTTCTACGCGGAGGGACGCAAGGCGATCGGCAAGCTGACGTACCGCTGGTGAGTGCACAGGGTGATCGATTGCCGAAGCAGGCAGTGTGGTCCTCCACAAGAGGTCGTCATGTCCGGGCTTGTCCGCGCATGACGGCGTCGAAGCTTTGTGAAAGACAACGATGAGAGCGATATTCGGCAGGCTGCATCGCTGGGCGGGACTGCTCACGGCCGGATTCCTGTTCTTCTCCGGCATCACCGGAGCGATCATCTCCTGGGATCACGAACTCGACGAGGTCCTGAACAGCCATCTGTTCGACGTCAGCAGCAAAGGTCCGGCGATCCCCTCGATCGAGCTCGCCAGGATGATCGAGCAGCGCGATCCCCGTGCGCGCGTTGTGTACGTCTTCATGACGCCGGAGCAGGGCCATTCGCTGTGGTTCTTCGTGATGCCGCGGATCGATCCGGCGACCGGCAAGCGCTATGCGCTCGACTACAATCAGGTCTTCCTCGATCCCAATACCGGCGCGGAGCTGGGCCGGCGCTATTGGGGAGCGGTCTGGCCGGTCACGCGGGAGAACTTCGTCTCCTTTCTCTACAAGCTGCACTACACCATGCACATCCCGGAATTCTGGGGCAGCGATCGCTGGGGCATGCGCCTGCTCGGCGTCATCGCGATCATCTGGACCATCGATTGCTTCGTGGGGTTCTATCTGACACTGCCGTCGCGGCGGCGCTCCAAGGCGGCGCGGGCACCTGCCGTCACGCGCCAGCTCGAGCGCGGCTTCTGGGCACGCTGGGCGCCGGCCTGGAGCATCAAGACCTCCGGCAGCGCCTACAGGATCAATTTCGATATCCACCGCGCCTTCAGTCTCTGGACCTGGAGCGTCTTGTTCGTCATCGCCTTCACGGCGTTCTCGCTGAACCTCTATTTCGAGGTGTTCTCGCCGCTGATGAAGATGGTGTCGAACTACACGCCGACGCCCTATGAGCAGCGACCATACCGCGATCTCGACGATCCCATCGAGCCCAAGGTCAGCTTCGCCGACATCGCCGTACGGGCAGCGGCCGACGGCAAGGGGCGAGGGTGGTCCACCCCGGTCGGCGCGCTCAGCTATGGCCCGGCCCATGGCGTCTACGCCGCCGCCTTCTTCCATCCCGGCGACGATCACGGCGCCGGCGGCGTTGGTCCGGCGCAGCTCTATTACGACAGCGAGGACGGCCGCCCGATCGGCGAACGTCTGCCTTGGGTCGGTACTGCCGCCGATATCTTCGTCCAGGCGCAGTTCCCGCTTCATTCGGGCCGTATCGTCGGCCTGTTCGGCCGCATCCTGATCTCGATCATGGGGCTGGTGGTGGCAGCGCTCTCCGTCACCGGCGTGGTGATCTGGTGGCGCAAGCGCCGCGCCCGTGTCCGCGTGCGCGAAGCGGCGGCGATACGCCTGAGCCGGCAGCTCACGCCCGCAGAGTAGGGCGACCAGGTCGGCTCAGCAGCGTTCGACTAGTGCATGTCGATCGCGGCGGCACGATCCGCTGCCATGCTACCGCAATTGGCGGGCGTTTGGCGCGACCAACGTGCCTTGATTGACATGCATCAAGGTGTCCGCGGATATTTTGGGAATGTTGGAGGCGGTTCGGGAGTGCCCCGATGAGCCGTGTTACGTTCTGGATTCTGATTCATTCGATCAAGCAGCTGCCGCAAGACCGGCGAGTCCTCAACCGGAGGGACGCGTCCTTCGGATTGAGGCAAATGATCGAATGACCAGAATGATCCGCGGTCCGCAAGCGCGCCAGCTCTTCAATGTGCCGTTGTCGCGGATTGAAGAGACCCGGAAGAGTGTCCCTGCAAAAAGGGTCGAACGGGATTCATTTCAGGCGCCGCTGGTGCTTCTTCTGATATCCCTGTTTGTGATCGGTGCGGTTTGGCGCTGGCTGGGGATGCCCGCAGATCTGGTGCGCGCACCGATCGACCCGAACGACAAGGTACAGTGTGTATCGTACGCCCCCTTCCGTAATCATCAGACGTCCCTTTCGTCGGCGACGCGGGTGTCGCGGGAGCAGATCGCGGAAGATCTCGCCGAGCTCGCGAAGATATCCGGCTGCATCCGGACCTATGCGACCGATCTCGGTCTTGATCAAATTCCCGAGCTTGCGGCCAAGGTTGGGCTGAAGGTCATGCAGGGCATTTTCCTCGACAGGGACCGGGAGAAAAATCGTCATCAGATTTCGACCGGCATCCGGCTGGCCCGCGAATATCCCGATACGATCATCGCGCTCGTGGTCGGTAGCGAGGTCTTGCTGCGGCATGGCATGTCAACATCCGAACTCGCCTCCACCATACGTTCGGTCAAGGCGCAGGCCGCGGTGCCCGTCACTTATGCGGACGTCTGGGAGTTCTGGCTGAGCAATCGCGAACTTTACGACGTCGTCGATTTCGTCACCATTCACATCCTGCCATATTGGGAAAATATCCCGATCCGCGCGGAGCGCGCGGCCGCGCATGCGGACGCCATCCGACGGCGGGTCGCGTCGGCTTTTCCCGGTAAGGAAATCCTGATTGGAGAAATCGGCTGGCCGAGCGAGGGGCGGATGCGCGAGTCGGCGCTGCCATCGCGCGTCAACCAGGCCCGCGTGGTCTCGGAAGTCCTCGACCTCTCCCGGCGTGAGAACTTCCGGGTCAACCTGTTCGAAGCCTATGATGAATCATGGAAGCAGGAGATCGAGGGCACTGTCGGTGGGTCCTGGGGCCTGTTCGACTCCGAACAACGCACGCTGAAATACCCGCCCGGCGTTCCCATCAGCAACTTTCCGTTCTGGAAGCTGCAGATGGTGAGCGGAATGGCGCTGGCAATCCTGGTCTTCGGCGTGGCAGGGCTGACCTTGCGTCGGACGCCCAAAGATCCCCGGCCTGTCTCGTGGCTTGCGGTTGCGGTCTCGGCAACCACGTGCGGAATCCTGTTGGGAGTGGCCGCCCAACGGATGCTCCACGAAAGCTACGGAGGCAGCTGGTTTCTCTGGAGCGCACTTCTGATCGCAGCAACCGCGTCACCGGTCCTTGGTGCCAACGCTCTCATGTCGGGGCGCGCGACACCTGTCTGTCTGGAGTTGCTCGGTCCGGAACGCGAACGGACCAGATCGACGCTGGCGATTATGCATGGATTGGTCTGGATCGTGACGATCGTGATCGGCACTGCCACCGCGATCGGCCTTGTGTTCGACCCGCGCAACATTGATTTTCCGTTTGCGGCTCTGACCATGGCGGCGGTGCCTTTTGCGGCGATGACGCTGCTTGATCCAGCCGCGAAGGGAACTCGCCCGTTGGCAGAATCGATGTTTGCCGGCGTCTATCTGGTCGCGGCAATCTATGTCGCGTTCAACGAAGGGCCGTCGAACTGGCAGGCCCTGTGGACCTGCGCGGCTTATGTCTTGCTGGCGGTGACGCTCTGGCGGGTGCGTACCCGGGAGTGACCGGTTTGGTTGCCTAGCGAGGCGTTGCGGCCCGCAACGTTTCGAGATACGCCACGATCGCCTCGATCTGGAATTCGGCGAGCCTCGGATTCGGCATGGCCTGGGCGGGGCCGAGGCGGCGGTGGCTCGACAGCAGGAATTGCCTGACGTCGTCGGCGGAGAATGACGGCCGGCTTGTGATGTCCGGAAAGCTCGGTGCCGGGAAGCGCGACGTCGGCGTTTCCTTTGCTGGGTCGGACACGACGTGGCAGGCTCCGCACGACCCGCGTGCAAGCGCTTGCCCCTCGCGAACCTGATCGAGGAACAGCTGATTGGGCACTGGCGGGACGGTCGGCACCTGAATGGTGACGGCGGCATAGCCGCTGCCGCGATGGCAGGCGTTGCACTCGTTCGTGAGGGCCGAATACGCCTTGGTGAAAGCTGCGGCGTCTTTGATCTGCACGGCCCGGCGCAACGCCTCCAGTTGATTCCTGGCGCGACCCACTTGCCCCCGGTCGGGCAGCAGCTTGCTCGTCGCTTCGAGGCCGCCGTCGATTTTCTGAATCTCGTATCTCGCCAGCTCCCAGTTGCTGAACTTGCCCGCGAACCACAATTTGGCGTGCTGAAGCTGAAGCCGAGTCATCATATCGGAAACGACCATCGCATTGTCGGCGTCGGCTGATGCCGCCGGCGATCCATCGCTAAGGGCAGGGAGCACTGCAAACGTCGCCGCCACCACCACGTCTCGCAGGCGCATGCCGTCAGTCTCCGATCGGTTCGGGACCAAGCATGGCGCGGCGGGGCGGGCTCGTGTTGATTTCGGTCAAGCTGCGGTCCGATGCCGGGTCTATCCATGAGTGCTCTGGAGTCAAAGACATGCAAGCACACCAGATAATGTCCCGGCGGGTGATAACGATCCGCCCTGAATCCTCGATCGCAGACGCGATCCGGGTGATGCTTGCGCATCATATCAGCGGTTTGCCGGTCACGGATTCGACCGGAAGGCTGGTCGGCATCGTATGCGAGAGCGATTTTCTGCGGCGAAGCGAAATCGGTACGGAGCACAAGCGCAAGCGGCTGCTTTCGATCCTGCTCGGGGCAGACCGAATTGCGCGTGAGTTCGTCAAGGAGCACGGGCGTACGGTCGAGCAGGTGATGACGCCAGTCCCGGAAACGGTCATCGAGCAGACGCCGCTCCAGGAGATCGCCGCCCTGATGGAGCGTCGAAATCTGAACCACGTGCCCGTCATGCGCGCCGATCGGGTCGTCGGGATCATTACACGGTCCGACTTCTTGTCCGCGGTCGCCGGCCCGCTGACGAGCGCCCCGGCGGGTCTGGAGGACGACAATCAGATACGTCGCTCGGTCCTTGCCGCGATGGCGGGGGCGGCGTGGCAGCCGATCGGATTGAACGTGAGCGTCAGGGGTGGCGTCGTCACCTTGCGGGGGGTCGTCAAGAGCGAGACGTCCCGCCGGGCGGCACTGGTGGCTTGCGAGACCGTCCCGGGTGTTCGGGAGGTCGAGGATCGCCTGTGCCTTCAACCGGTTCGTCCCGATCCGGAGGACGATTATGGCGGCGGAGATATCGTGTCGCTCCAGGCCGAGCCGCCCACCATCGACGACGAGCCGTTGTGACGCAATCCCCGCCGCGATCGCTCGGCTTGTCAGCTCAATTCTTTGCTGGAGAACGCCGAGGTTCGGCAGCCGGGGAGCGAGGCGCCTTCATCGTCAGCGCTGCCTTGAGCTCGCGAAATGACGAAAAGCACAGGATGACTTCCAAAATTACGTAGAGCCCGAAGATCAGCAGCACCTTGATTGCCTCGTTGGTCATCACGCAATCCTCCTCCTGACAGGTCAATCTCTAGACCGCACAGCGGCGCCGTCATTGAGCACGATCAAGGTGGAAGCCGGGCGACGCGTCCATGCGTGCCGGTGGAGCAGGGCGGGACGACGGCCCGCCGCCCGTCGCGGATGAACCTTCCCTCGAACCAAAGGCACAAAGCTTGAAGCCGTTCTTGCCTCGTGAGATCGTTATGAAGTGCCTCGCCATACTCTGCCTGCTTGCCTTGGCCACGAGCGCAGAGGCGGCCACGCCCGAGCAGCACTATCTCGACCTGCGGGATCGCTACATCGCGAAATTCTCCAAAGCCAAGGAGAATGACGCGACCTACAAGCAGCACGACGCGGCGTTGAACGAGCTGACCGGCGTACTGCGCGGTCTGGTCGGTCCCGTGACGATCAAGGGGCTGGCTGCGGACGGCAAGTCAAACGCCGACACGCTGTTCAAGGGCGACTCCGGCTTCGGCCATCTCGACGGCCTCGGTTTTGCCTCCGAAGGCGACAAGATGCAGGCCGTGGTGACGACGACCGGGTTGCTCAGGCACTGGTTGCGCGAGCGCCGCGAGGACGGCCTGCCGCAGGAGATCGGTTCCGCGCTCAAGTCGGACCGCTTCTATTATTACGCCATCCAGGACGCTGCCTTTGCCAAATATGCCGAGCTGCCGGTCACCAAGCCCGCATCCGCGAGCGTCGCGGTCGCCGTGCTGGGCGTGCGCGGCAACGGCGATCTGAAGGGGCCGCCGAGCGAGATCGGCGTGGTCGCGATCCAGGGTGACAAGGTCTTCTTCCTTGCCGCAACCAACGCCGCGAAGACGGCCGAAATCCCGGCCTGCGAGAAGGTCTGGAAACAGATGATGGCCAGGAAAACGCCGCAGGATGCCATGGCCAAGGAAGACCAGGCGATGGACGCCTATACCAAATGCTTTGCCAAGGAAGCGCCCAGTCAGAGCTGGTACGCCGCAGCCGTGAAGAAGGCACAGAGCCAGCTCGATCTGCTGCCGCTGCGCTGAAGCGCCAGACGTCACGAGCAGCTCTCCGGCATGCCGGGCCTCCCAAACCGGCGACGGCATGGACTGCCTGTAGCGGCTAGCTGGAGCACCCGAGGCAACCGTCGAGGTCGCAAGCCGGCCCGGACTTTTCACCACGAGCGGGTCACCAGGAGCGGGAGATCGGGAGGGTGAAGCTTTGCCTATGCCAGCTTGCCCATATCCATGATTCGCATAAGGTATATTATGGAATATATTTATGTACAATCAGATCAGTTATTTAGACGAAACTCCTGTCATCGCACCTTCGCGCCAACAAGATTCTCGGTCCGGGCATCCACGCCCGCCTCGATTCTTGACAGCTACTGTGCATGGGGTTGTTTTTCAAATTTTGCATCCGGCCATCTCGCCGAAAGCCGATATTGCCGTGACCTTGTCCGGCTGCAATAAGCGAGGCCTCGCGAGATCGCAGATGACCTTCAGGGCTTCCGTCCGTATAGGTTTGCGACTCAGAACAACAACAAACTTCCGAGGAAGCAGACCCATGGTCTTTTCAACGCGCTATTCCCGACGCACGCTTCTCAAGGCCTCCGCCGCATCCGCGGTCCTGGGCGGCATCGGTGCGCCCCATGTGGCCCGCGCCCAGAGCGCCGAGTTCACCTACAAATATGCCAACAATCTGCCGGACACCCATCCGCTGAACGTCCGCGCCAAGGAGATGGCGGCGGCGATCAAGACCGAGACCAACGGCAAGTTCGACCTCCAGATCTTCCCGAACAACCAGCTCGGCTCCGACACCGACATGCTGAGCCAGATCCGCTCCGGCGGCGTCGAGTTCTTCACGCTGTCCGGCCTGATCCTGTCGACTCTGGTGCCGGCGGCGTCCATCAACGGTATCGGCTTCGCGTTCCCGGACTATGACACGGTCTGGAAGGCCATGGACGGCGACCTCGGCGCCCATGTCCGCGGCGAGATCAAGAAGGCCGGCCTCGAGGTCATGGACAAGATCTGGGACAACGGCTTCCGCCAGACCACCTCGTCGAGCAAGCCGATCACCGGTCCCGACGACTTCAAGGGCTTCAAAATCCGCGTGCCGGTGTCGCCGCTGTGGACCTCGATGTTCAAGGCGTTCGACGCGGCGCCCGCCTCGATCAATTTCAGCGAGGTCTATTCGGCGCTGCAGACCAAGATCGTCGAGGGCCAGGAGAACCCGCTGGCGATCATCTCGACCGCCAAGCTCTACGAGGTGCAGAAGTACTGCTCGCTGACCAACCACATGTGGGACGGCTTCTGGTTCCTGGCCAACCGCCGCGCTTGGGAAAAGCTGCCGCAGGACGTGCGCACGATCGTCGCCAAGAACATCAATGCCGCCGCCGTCAAGGAGCGTGAGGATACCGCCAAGCTCAATGCCAGTCTGCAACAGGAGCTCGCGACCAAGGGCCTGACCTTCAATCAGCCCACGGTGGCACCGTTCCGCGACAAGCTGCGGACCGCCGGCTTCTATGCCGAGTGGAAGGGCAAGTATGGCGACCAGGCCTGGGACCTCCTGGAAAAGGCGGTCGGCAAGCTGTCGTAACCCGTTGGGGCCGTCATGGCTCATGTCGAGGTCGAGGTGACCACAGTGGCGGGCGAGGTGGCGTTTCAGTCCCCTCGCCGACCTCCCGTGCTGGCTTCGCTCGAGCGCGTGCTCGGTCTCGCCGTCGAAATCCCGGCGGCGTCCCTGGTCGTCGCCGAGATCGTGATCCTGTTTGCTGGCGTGGTGGCCCGCTACGGCCTGCACCGGCCGCTGATCTGGTCGGACGAGCTCGCCTCGATCCTCTTCCTGTGGCTCGCGATGCTGGGGGCGGCGGTTGCGTTCCGCCGCTCCGAGCACATGCGCATGACCGCGATCGTCGCCAGCGCCAGGCCATCCGTGCGGGCCTATCTCGACCTGGTCGCGACCTCTGCGGCGCTGGCATTCCTGGTCCTGATCGTCTGGCCGGCCTGCGACTATGCCTATGAAGAAAGCTACATTACCACGCCGGCGCTGCAGATCTCGAACATGTGGCGCGCCGCCGCGCTGCCGGTCGGCATCGGCCTCATGGCGGCCTTTGCCTTGCTGCGGGTGCTGCGCGCGGCGGATTGGTGGATGGTTGCGGCGGCCATCGTCACCGTCGCTGCCGTCATCGGCCTGTTCTGGCTGGCAGAGCCGTCGCTGCGGCCGCTCGGCAATCTCAACCTCGTCATCTTCTTCGTCGGCGTCGCCGGCTTCTGCGTCTTCGCCGGCGTTCCCATTGCGTTCGGGTTTGGCCTTGCGATCTTCGGCTATCTCGCGCTGACGACGCGGACGCCCGTGATGGTGCTGGTCGGGCGGATGGACGAGGGCATGAGCCACCTCATTTTGCTCTCGGTGCCGCTGTTCGTGTTCTTGGGGCTCCTGATCGAGATGACCGGCATGGCGCGGGCCATGGTGGCCTTTCTCGCGAGCCTGCTCGGCCATGTCCGCGGCGGCCTGCATTACGTGCTGGTCGGCGCCATGTACCTGGTCTCGGGCATATCGGGCGCCAAGGCCGCCGACATGGCAGCCGTCGCACCCGTGCTGTTTCCGGAGATGAAACAGCGCGGCGCCAAGCCCGGCGATCTCGTCGCGCTTCTGGCGGCGACCGGAGCCCAGACCGAAACCATTCCGCCGAGCCTCGTGCTGATCACGATCGGCTCGGTCACCGGCGTCTCGATCGCCGCCCTGTTCACCGGCGGCCTCCTCCCCGGCGTCGTGCTCGCGATCACGCTGTGCATGCTGGTGTGGTGGCGTTACCGCCACGAGGACATGAGCCACGTCCGCCGCGCCACGGGAGGCGAGATCGGCAAGACCTTCGTCATCGCCCTGCCCGCGCTCGCGCTGCCCTTCGTGATCCGCTACGCCGTGGTCGAGGGCATCGCCACCGCGACCGAGGTCTCCACCATCGGCATCGTCTACGGCGCCCTGGTCGGCCTCCTCGTCTACCGCCGCTTCGACTGGTCGCGGCTGTTTCCGATGCTGGTCGAGACCGCGGCACTCTCCGGCGCCATCCTGCTGATCATCGGCACGGCGACCGGCATGGCCTGGGGCCTGACCCAATCAGGCTTCTCGCGCGCGCTGGCCGCGGCGATGACCGGGCTTCCCGGAGGCGCTGCGACCTTCATCGCGGTGTCGATCCTGGCTTTCACCATCCTCGGCAGCGTGCTGGAGGGCATCCCGGCGATCGTGCTGTTCGGGCCGCTGCTGTTTCCGATCGCCCGGGCCGTCGGCGTGCACGAGGTGCACTACGCCATGGTGATCATTCTCGCGATGGGTATTGGGCTATTCGCCCCGCCGTTCGGCGTCGGCTATTATGCGGCCTGCGCCATCGGACGCGTCGATCCGGCCGAAGGCATCCGGCCCATCTGGGGCTATCTGCTGGCGCTGCTGGCGGGATTGATCATCGTCGCGATCTTCCCCTGGATCTCGATCGGATTTCTTTGAGGCGTTTGACGGAGGGTGTCGATGAGTGAGCGGCAAAACCAGTACCAGATCGGTCTCGACAAGACGCCCGCCAATTACGTTCCGCTCAGTCCCTTGAGCTTCCTCGCGCGCAGCGCCGCCGTCTATCCCGATCATGTCAGCACGGTCTATGAGGGCCGCAGCTTCACCTGGGCGCAGACCCATGAGCGCTGCAAGCGCTTTGCGTCCTGGCTCGCGCGCAAGGGCATCGGCGTCGGCGACACCGTCGCGGCGATGCTGCCGAACATCCCGGCGATGAACGAGGCGCATTTCGCCGTGCCCATGACCGGCGCCGTGCTCAACGCGCTCAACATCCGCCTCGATGCGCCCTCGATCGCGTTCCAGCTCGATCACGGCGGCGCTAAGATCCTCCTGGTCGATCCCGAGTTTTCGGGCGTGATCACCGATGCGCTGGCGCAGATGAAGGGCGCGAAGCCTTTGGTGGTCGATGTTGACGATGCATCGTTCAAGGGTGGCTGCCGCATCGGCGAGATCGAATATGAGGCAGCGGTTGCGCAAGGCGACCCGGATTTCGCGGCGATCACGCCGAGCGACGAATGGGATGCGATCGCGCTGAGCTACACCTCGGGCACGACCGGAAATCCCAAGGGCGTCGTCACCCATCATCGCGGCGCCTATCTCAACGCGGTCAGCAACATCCTCGCAGGCCAACTCGGCCAGCATCCGGTCTATCTCTGGACGCTGCCGATGTTCCATTGCAACGGCTGGTGCTTCCCCTGGACCATCGCGGCTGCCGCCGGCATCAATGTCTGCCTGCGCAAGGTCGAGCCGACCAAGATCTTCGAACTGATCAAGCAACACGGCGTCACCCACATGTGCGGCGCGCCGATCGTGTACAACGTGCTGATCAACGCCCCCGATGCGCCAAAAGGCAACGCTGCGCGCCGCGTCGTTGGCCTGATCGCCGGCGCCGCGCCGCCGGTCGCCGTGCTCGAGGGCGCCGAGAGCATCGGCATCAAGCTGACCCACGTATATGGCCTGACCGAGGTCTACGGCCCCGCCTCCGTCTGCGCCGAGCAGCCCGGCTGGGACGAGCTTCCGCCGGCCGAACGCGCGCGCATGAAGCGCCGGCAGGGCGTGCCCTACCCGCTCCAGGAAGGCGTCACCGTCATCGATCCGCAGACCATGCGACAGGTGCCGCGCGACGGCGAGACCATCGGCGAGGTCATGTTCCGCGGCAACATCGTGATGAAGGGCTATCTCAGGAACGAGAAAGCGACGAAGGAAGCTTTCGAAGGCGGCTGGTTTCACACGGGCGATCTCGGCGTGCTCGACGAGCACGGCTACGTCATCATCAAGGACCGCTCCAAGGACATCATCATCTCCGGCGGCGAGAACATCTCCTCCGTCGAGGTCGAGGACATTCTCTACAAGCACCCGGCTGTGCTGTTCGCCGCCGTGGTGGCAAAGCCCGATCCGAAATGGGGTGAAGTGCCCTGCGCCTTCGTCGAACTGAAGGACGGCGCGACCGCCAGCGAAGCCGACATCATCGCGTTCTGCCGCAGCCACATGTCGGGCTTCAAGACGCCGAAGGCCGTCGTGTTCGGGCCCATCCCGAAAACGTCCACGGGCAAGATTCAAAAATTCCTGCTGCGGAACGAGGTCGGATCAGCCAAAGCGATCACGGCCTGAACATGGTCCGAAAGTCTTCCGCCCGCACGAGCATGGCGGGCGGAAGACGTTGATCGTCACATCTTCTTGTAGGCGTCGACCACGGCCTGCCCGTCGGACCCCGCCTTCTTGAGCCAGTCGGTCGTGAGCTGTTCGCCGATCTTCTGGAAGCCGGCCTTCAACGCCGGGCTCGGCGGCTCGACGGTCATGCCTTTGGCCTTGAGCTGATCGATGTACCAAGTGCTCTTGTCCTGCCAGGCCTTCCAGCCGCGGGTTTCCGCCGTTGCAGCCGCCTTGAGAATGGCCTCCTGGGTCGGCTTGTCGAGCGCGTCGAACGCGGCCTTGTTGACGAAGGTGTAGTCCTTGGGAATCCAGGCCTGCACGTCATAGAAATACTTCAGCGACTCCCACGCCTTCGCGTCGTAGCCCGTACCGCCCGACGACATGAAGGAATTCACCACGCCGGTCGCGAGCGCCTGCGGCAATTCCGCCGCCTGGATCGTGACCGACTGCGCGCCGACCAGCTCGCCGATACGCGCGGTACCGACATTGTAGGCGCGCCATTTCAGGCCCTTCATGTCCTCGATCGTGGCGAGCGGTTTGTTGACGTAGACCCCCTGCGGCGCCCACGGCACCACGAACAGCAGCTTGAGACCCTGCGCGTCGAGCTTCTTGGCGATTGCGGGCTTGGAGGCCTGATACAGCTTCATCGCATCCGGGAAGCTGGTCGCCAGGAACGGCACGACGTCGATGCCGAACATCGGATCCTCGTTCTCGTGGATCGATAGCAGCACCTCGCCCATCTGCGCCTGCCCGGTCATCACCGCACGCTTGATGTCCGGTGCCTTGAACAGCGAAGCGCCGGGATGAACCGTGATCTGGAGCTTGCCGGACGTGGCGGCATCGACATCCTTGGCGAAGGCGACGAGATTTTCGGAGTGCGGATTGTCCGCCGGATATGCCGCCGGCAGATTCCATTTGGTTTGGGCCAAGGCGGGAGTCGCAATCGCCATAACGCCCGCGATCAAGGACGCGCGCAACAAAAGAGACATCATCGGACTTCTCCTCACATTCGATTTGATTACGCTCAGTCTGGGAAAGCGAGCTTGGGCAGGAACATCACGATCTGCGGATACTCCGTGATGATGAATACCGCGGCGAGCAGCAGGACGAAGAACGGAAACGCCGCGCGCGCAACCGTGAACGTGTCGCGTCCGCTCATGTTCTGCAGCACGAACAGATTGAATCCGACCGGCGGCGTGATCTGCGCCATCTCGACGTGGATGATGAGGTAGACGCCGAACCAGACCAGGTCGAGACCGGCCTGCCTGACCATCGGCAGCACGATGACGGCGGTCAGGACGATCATCGAGATGCCGTCGATCAGGCAGCCCAGGATGATGTACATGATGCTCAGATACAGCGCGAGCATGCCCGGCGTGAGCTGCTGCCCCTGGACCCAGGTGGCGAGTGCGGCCGGAATGCCGGTATAGGCCATCGCAGCCGTGGTGTACGCCGCGCCTGCCAGGATCAGCATGATCATGCAGGTCAGGCGCGTCGCGCTCATGATGCTTTCAAGGAAGTTTTTGCGCGTGAGCGTGCCGCTCCACCACGCCAGCAGCAGCGCGCCCGTCACACCCCACGCGGCGCATTCCGTGGCGGTCGCAAAGCCGAGCACGAGCGAGAGGAACACCGCCAGGATCAGGAGTAGGCAGGGCGCAAGCCGCGCCGACTCGCGCAGCTTCTGCCGGAACGGCATCGGCGGATCGCGCGGCGGAACCTTGTTGGGATTGAGCAGCGACCAGATGATGATGTAGCCCGAATAGAGCACCATCACGAGCACGCCGGGCAGGAAGCCGCCGAGGAATACCTGAAGCACGGAGACGTTCGCCGTGACCGCGTAGACCACCATCGGAATCGAGGGCGGGATCAGGAGGCCGAGCGTGCCTGAGCCGGCAAGCGATCCGAGGCTCAGGCCCTTGTCGTAGCCGCGCTTGTCGAGCTCGGGCAGCGCGATCTTGCCGATCGTCGCACAGGTCGCGGCCGACGAGCCGGATACCGCGGCGAAGATGCCGCAACCGATCACGTTCACATGGGTCAGGCGCCCTGGCAGCCATTGAACCCAGGGCGACAGGCCGCGAAACATTTCCTCCGACAGTTTGGTGCGGAAGAGGATCTCGCCCATCCAGATGAACAGGGGCAGCGCCGCCAACGTCCACGACGAACTGGCGCTCCAGGTCGTCGTCGCGAGCACGGCGCCGAGCGGCAGGCTGGTCGTCAGCGCCATCGCCACGAAGCCGACGAGGCCCAGCGAGACCGCGATCCAAACGCCGCTTCCCAGCAGCAGGATCATGACGCCGAGCAGGACGAACGACAGCTCGATCATGCCGAGATTGGCCATGGTCAACCTCCGCCGCCCTGCGAGATGCGCTCGACGAACTCTTCCGGGGTTTCGTCCGGCGATCCCTTCTCGTAGGTCGGCCGCTTGCCGCCGACGACCCCGACCATTTCATCGATGAGGGCGATCGACAGGATCGCAAGACCGCCGGCGAAGCCGAGCTGCGGGATCCAGAGCGGAAGCGGGACGACGCCCTGCGCCACATCGTTGAAGCGCCAGGAATCGTAGGTCATCTGCACCGCGTAGCGGGTGAAGTAGAGAATGAAGGCGGTGGCGATTCCGAGCGCCACGATCTCCGCGATCTGCTTGGTTCGCCCGTGCAAACGCTCCAGCAGCAGGCCGACGCGGATCATCTCTCCGCGCTTGAAGGTGTGCGCGAGGCCGAGGAAAGCCATCGCGGCCATGCACCATGACGCGAAATCATCGCCGGCGGGAATGTTGATCGCGAATTGGCGCCCGACCGACATCGCCATCATGATTGCAAAGATCGCAACCATAAAGGCGCCGGCGGCGTAGCCTGCCCAGAGATAGAGAAGATCCAGCGCGCGGCGCAGCGGACCCCCCGTCGTTACGTCGTCCCCTGCCACGCAATCCCCATCCTCATACGAGGCGATCAGCCGGCCGGGCGATCAATATCGCTCGTCACCGATCCTGCCTACCGCCCTTGCCCAACGCCTGTCTTTCAGACGTTAGATCAACATGATGCAGCGGATGCAAGCAAGGACTATGCCTGCCGGGGTGGAATTTCTACCGCAGGTTCAGTGCGTCTCCAGCCGCAGCCCGTCAAAAGCGGGCACGACGCCTGCGGGCAGCGATTGCCGGATGACCTCGTAATCGACGTCGGCCGTCATGTTGGTGATGACCGCGCGCTTCGGCTTGAACCGCTCGATCCAGGACAGCGCGTCGTTGATGCTGAAATGGCTGACGTGACTGGTGTAGCGCAGACCGTCGACGATCCAGAGATCGAGGTTTTCCAGCGCACCCCAGCTCTCGCTCGGGATGTCGTTCAGATCGGGCGTGTAGGCCGCATCGCCGATGCGGTAGCCGAGCGCGGGGATGTTGCCGTGCTGCACCAGAAAGGCCGTCATCGTGATAGCGCCGCCTTTCCCCAGAACGGTCTGGCTTTCGCCCGCCTCGATCGAATGTCGGGTCAGGATGGGCGGATAGTCGCTGCCCTCCGGCGAGATGAAGCAATAGGAGAACCGCGACAGGATGTCCTTGGCCGTCGACTGGTTGAAATAGGTCGGGATGCGGCGGCGCATGTGCATCACGACCGAACGCAGATCATCCATGCCGTGGGTCTGGTCGGCGTGCTCATGGGTCAGAAACACGGCGTCGATGTGATCGACATTGGTCGCGAGCAATTGCTCGCGAAGGTCCGGCGAGGTGTCGATCACGATGCGCGTGGTGCCGTGCTCGGAGGTCCGTTCGACCAGCAGCGAGCAGCGGCGACGGCGGTTCTTGGGATTGCTGGGATCGCAGGCACCCCAGCCCAGTGCCGGGCGCGGCACGCCGGCGGAGGAGCCGCAGCCCAGGATCGTCAACGTCAGCGTCATGCGGCTCCCAGTCCTATGCCTTCACCTTGGAAAACAGGCGAAAGAAGTTTTCGCTGGTCTGGCGCGAGATCTCGTCAAACGATACGCCGCGCGTTTCTGCCAGCACTTTCGCCACCTCGACCACATAAGCGGGCTCGTTGCGTTTGCCCCGGAATTTGCCGGGCGCAAGATAGGGCGAGTCCGTTTCGACCAGGATGCGATCGGATGGCAGTTCGGCTGCCAGCGCGCGCAAGGTCTCCGATTTCTTGAAGGTCAGGATGCCCGTGAAGCCGATATAAAGGCCGAGAGACACAGCCTTCAACGCCAATTCGCGCCCGCCGGTGTAGCAATGCAGCACGGCGCGAAACGGTCCCCTGGCCACCTCCTCCTCCAGGATGCGCGCGCAGTCCGCGTCGGCTTCGCGGGTGTGGATCACCAACGGCAGGCCGGTGGCGCGCGCGGCGGCGATGTGGGCGCGAAAGCCCCTCGCCTGTGCATCGGGCGAGCCGTTGTCGTAAAAATAATCGAGCCCGGCTTCGCCGAGCGCGACGACCTTGGGATGGTCCGTGAACGCAACCAGTTCGTCCGGCGAAATGCCGTCCTCCTCATCCGCATTGTGCGGATGAGTGCCGACCGAGCAGTAGACGTCGTCGTAGCGCCCAGCGATGGCCAGAAGCTGATCCAGCTTTCGCACCCGGGTAGAGATCGTGACCATGCGACCGATGCCGGCCGCGCGCGCTCGCGACACGATCCCGTCGAGATCTTCCGCAAAGTCGGGGAAATCCAGATGGCAGTGGCTGTCGACAAGCATTATCGAGCGTCGCTTTCAAAACCTGGAGGTCGGCCGTCCGCGGTCCCGACCTTCGACGCTGCTGGATCGCTGTCGACGGGGGCCTCAACTCACAGGTAGGGGTAGTGCGAGGAGACGTCAACCGGACCGCCGATCTCGCGCCCCGGCCGGTTCCTGCGGGCCAAGCGCGCCGTCGGTGATCAGGATCAGAGATCTAGGACCTCGCGCACCTTCCGCGCCAGCTTGTCGCTCCTGTAGGGCTTTTGCAGCAAATGCACCCCGGCATCGAGCCGACCGTGATGGACGATCGAGTTCTCAGTATAACCCGAGGTGAACAGAACCCGAATGCCTGGGACGCTCTGTCTGATCCGCGCCGCGAGTTCACGTCCGGTCATGCCGCCAGGCATCACGACGTCCGTGAACAACAGATCGGGCGCACCGGAACGCGAAACTTCCAGGAGCGCTGACGGTCCGTCGCCGGCCTCCGTCACCCGATAACCCAGGCGGCGCAATTGCTGGACGGCAAACATCCGCACATGAGGGTCGTCCTCGACGACAAGAATGGATTCAGCGCCGGTCGCGGCGGGTTCCGGAGCCTGTGACGACGGGACACCGGTCGTCGTGCCAACGTGGGCGCGCGGCAAATAGATCTTGAGACACGTGCCGTGCCCGACTTCGCTGTAGACCTGGATGTGTCCTCCCGTCTGCTTGACGAAGCCGTACACCATGCTGAGTCCGAGTCCTGTCCCCTTGCCGACCGGCTTGGTCGTAAAGAACGGCTCGAAGATGCGATCACGCATCTCCGGGGCGATGCCGCTGCCCGTGTCGGACAAGGCCATCATGACGTATTGGCCTGGATCGACCTCCAGGTTGTGCGCGGCATAATCGTCCGAGAGATCGACATTGGCCGTCTCGATCGTCAGCTTGCCACCCTGCGGCATCGCATCGCGCGCATTGAGGACGATATTGAGAATGGCAGTCTCGGTCTGGCGGATATCGGCGGTCACACTCCACAACGGCTTCGCAAGTCGAAGTTCGACTTCGACGTTCTCGCCGATGGTACGCCGCAGCAGCGCGTACATGTGCGTCACGACCTCATTCAGATCGAACGTGCTGGGCTCGAGCGCCTGGCGGCGCGCATAGGCGAGCATCAGTTGCGTCAGGCTCGCGCCGCGCTCGGCGGCGGCAATGATCGGCTCGACCAGCTTGCGAAGTTCGTCGTTCTTGATCTCCTCCTTGAGGACCTCTGCGTTGCCGAGGACGACAGTCAGCAGATTGTTGAAATCGTGGGCAATGCCGCCAGTCAACTGGCCGATCGCTTCCATCTTCTGCGCCTGTGCGAGTTGCGCTTCGATCCGCTTGCGGTCCGTGATGTCTTCCGTCAGGAAGGCGACCCCGCCGATGTTGCCGAGCGCATCGAACCAGGGGCGTACCTCCCAGCGCAGCCATTGCAGCCGTCCGTCGGGTCTCGTGAACGAATCCTCGTCGGCATGAAGTGTCTCGCCCGCAAGGGCGCGGCGGTGGATTGCGCGCCAGCGTTGCGGAATTTCGGGAAACACCTCATAATGTGACAGCCCGCGCAGATCGCGTCCAAGGAGACCGTAGTCGACCAGCCAGCGGTCGCTGTAGACGATGTAACGCAGATCATTATCGAGCATCGCGATCGCGGCGGGCGAGTATTTGATGAAATATCTCAGGCGCTCCTCGCTATCACGCAAGGCTTCCGCCGCTCCTTGCTGGAGCGCTTCGAGGGTTCTGCGGCTGGAAACATCCCTCACTGCAGCGATCGCGGCATTCCGGTCGGCCACAACGATCGGACTAATGCTGATCTCGGCTGGGAATTCCGTCGCGTTCTTACGACGCCCATACAGTACCAATCCACCACCCATCATTCGGGAGGTCGGCTTGCGGAAATAAGCCTTGAGCTGATTGGCGTGTTCGCCGCGAAATCGTTCGGGGATCAGCACCTCGATCGAACTGCCGACAAGCTCGTCGGGCGCGTATCCGAAGATGGCGGTGACGCGGTCACTGGCGAATTCGATCACGCCAGCGGCGTTGATCATGATAACGGCGTCCGGACTGGCCGCCAGGACCCCTCTGAACCTCGCTTCGCTTTCGCGTAGATCGGCGGCCGTGCGGTCTCGATGGGCGGACCCCTGCCCCGATCTCAGGTTACGCAGTCGCTGCCGAAATCCCGGTCTGCGCGACCTCCCAGGCTTTCTTGGGGACTTGCCGTCGTCCGTGATATCCGGTGGACCCAATTCTCACCTATCCTGCCCAGGTGCGAAAAGCAGAGTCCGGCGCTCAAGTTGCATTGATCTGGATCAATGACACGAATCAAATCGCGTGGGCGGCGTCAGTCGCGCGGCTTGCCGCCCATCTGAATACCTGTCGGCAAGGGGCTGCACACGTCCCGCCATCCCTCGTAAGCGCCCCGAGGCAAGCGTAAGGCCGGGACCCGGGGGCGCCGGGTCGCTGAGGAGTGTTTAAGCCGCGGGCTCGATATAGCGCGGGAATGCCGGCGTCGGCGCCGGCAGCGTCGAGCCCGGCGCGATCCGCTTGGCCCCACCGAGCATGGCGAAGGTGCGCTCGGCTTCGGGAACGCCGAGGCTGTCGAGCAGCTTGCCCGAGGCGGTCGGCATCGCGGGCTGCGCCAGGATCGCGATCTGGCGTACGACCTCGGCGGTGACATAGAGCACCGTCTTCTGCCTGACAGGATCGGTCTTGGCGAGCGCCCACGGCGCCTCGCCCGCGAAATAGCGGTTGGCCTCCGCGACCACGGCCCACACGGCGTTGAGCCAGTGATGGATCTGCTGCGTCGCCATGGCCGCGCGGGACGCGGCGATCATGCCATCGGCCATCGCCAAAATCGCCTTGTCGTTGTCGCTGAACTCGCCGGGCTCAGGCAGCACGCCGCCGAGCTGTTTTGCGATCATCGACAGCGAACGCTGCGCGAGGTTACCGAGATCGTTGGCGAGGTCGGCGTTGATGCGCGCTACGATGGCTTCGTGGTTGTAATTGCCGTCCTGTCCGAACGGCACCTCGCGCAGGAAGAAATAGCGCACCTGGTCGACGCCGTACTGGTCGGCGAGGTTGAAGGGGTCGACGACGTTGCCGACCGACTTGGACATTTTCTCGCCCCGGCTGAACAGGAAGCCGTGGGCATAGACCCGTTTCGGCAGCGGAATCCCCGCCGACAGCAGGAATGCCGGCCAGTACACCGCGTGGAAACGGATGATGTCCTTGCCGATGATGTGCACATCGGCCGGCCAATAGCGCCAGTTCTTGTCACTCTCGTCGGGGAAACCGACGCCGGTGATGTAGTTGGTCAGCGCGTCGACCCAGACATACATCACGTGATCTTCGTCGCCGGGGACCTTGACGCCCCAATCAAACGTGGTGCGCGAGATCGAGAGATCACGCAAGCCGCCTTTGACGAAGCTTACCACCTCGTTCTTGCGGGAATCCGGCCCGATGAAGTCCGGCTGGTCCGCGTAAAGCTGCAACAGCTTGTCCTGATAGGCCGACAGGCGGAAGAAATAGCTTTTCTCCTCGACCCATTCGACCGGCGTGCCCTGCGGGCCGAGCCGGACGCCGTCGTCGTTCAAGCGCGTCTCGTCCTCGGCGTAATAGGCCTCGTCCCGCACGGAATACCAGCCGGCATAGGTGTCGGCATAGATGTCGCCATTCGCTTCCATGCGCCGCCAGATCTCCTGGCTCGAGCGATGATGCTGCTCCTCGGTGGTGCGGATGAAACGGTCGAACGATACGTTCAGACGCTCGTCCATCTCCTTGAAGCGACCGGCATTGCGGGTGGCGAGGTCGGCTGCAGACATCCCCTCGCCGGCCGCCGTCTGCACCATCTTCTGGCCGTGCTCGTCGGTGCCGGTCAGGAAGAACACGTCCTTGCCGTCGAGCCGCGCAAAGCGCGCCAGCACGTCGGTCGCGATGGCCTCGTAGGCGTGGCCGATATGCGGGACACCGTTGGGATAGGCGATAGCTGTTGTGATGTAGAAGACGTTGTCGCGCGCGTGGGCGGCAACGGGGGCGCGGACTTGCGGAGTAGCGGCAACCTTCGGCGCAGGCGGCACCTCGGCCTTCGACACCTTGGGATTCGACACTTTGCGCTTTACGGTGTTCGGCGGCGTGGCGACGGGTGCCGGTGCAGCGATCACGGCAGGCGCAGTCGCCGTTTTCGCGATCGTCTTCGCCGGAGCCTTGTTTTTCGCTGGAGGCTTGGTCTTGGCTGAAGGCTTGGCTGGCTTCTTGGCGATAGCTGTCGTGGAGACTTTCTTGGCGACGACGCGCTTCTTCGCAACCTTCCTGCCGGCCTTCTTTGACGCCTTCGCCGCGCTCTTCTTCACGCTCTTCTTGGCTGCAGCCTTCTTCGTCTTTTTGAGGGCCTTGGACGCGCGCGCCTTTGCTGCCTTCTTCGCGGCCTTCTTCACGGTCTTCTTGGCAGCCTTCTTGTTCCTGCTGCTCTTGCCCTTGGCGGTTTTCTTAGCTCGCGTTGCCACGACGAATTCCTTTTGTCGGCTTCTCAAAAATCTGGAAACGAACCTGCGTCAGGTCGCCGTTTTGCGCATGATCGTTTCGGAAAACCGCTCCGCACTTTCCCGGATCATGCTTCAGCGCGTTGCGTCCGCCAGCCAGCCGAACACCGAGAAAACCAAGGGCTTGCGCTCCAGATTGTAGGTTTCGGTGTCGCGCGCGGCGCGGACGATCTTTTCCCATACCTCGGCTAGGCGCGCAAGGCGCGGCAGATTCTGGTTGGCATTGGCATCGTCCGCATGCAGGCGCTCCGCGATCCAGCGGTCGATGCCGTCGATGAAGGCGCCGAGCGCGACACGATCGTTGGTGGGAAGCGAATCGCCGAGCGTGTGCAGTTCGCGCGGATCGACCTGCGGCAGTCGCGCCAGCATCGCCGCCGTGCGCTGCTGCAGCTTCAGAGCATCGCCGCCGAGCAGCGTCAGCGCCCGTGCAACACTGCCTTCGGAGGCCTCTGCGGCCTCGCGCAGCGCGGGATCGTTCGTATCGAGCTCGGCCGCCGCCGCCGCCGCGCCGATCACATCGTCGGTGGCAAGCGGCCGCAGCCGCAGCTTGCGGCAGCGCGACTGGATGGTGGCGAGCACGCGCGCGGGAGCGTGGCTCACCAGAAGGAAAAGCGATTGCTGCGGCGGCTCCTCAAGGATTTTCAGAAGCGCGTTGGCCGCGTTCGGATTGAGCTCGTCGACGGTGTCGACGATGCAGACGCGCCAGCCTTCGGCCGCGGCCGTCGAGCCGAAGAAGCCGATGGTCTCGCGCGTCTCGTCCACGGTGATCACGGTGCGCATCACGCCGCGATCGTTGGCGGTCCGCTCCAGCGTCAACAGGCCGCCATGCGAGCCGGCTGCCACCTGCCGCGCCACGGCGTCATCAGGATCGATCGCGAGAGTTTCGGCGCGCTGCACGGCTTCCGCCACAGGCTGCCCGTGGGCGAGCACGAAGCGCGCCATCCGGTAGGCCAGCGTCGCCTTGCCGATGCCTTGCGGCCCGCCAATCAGCCAGGCGTGCGGAATCCGTCCGCTGCGATAGGCCGCCAGCAGCGCGGTCTCGGCGTCGCGATGACCGAACAGCTTCGATGTCTCGCGCGGATGCGGAATGGCGCTTTCACGCTCGGTCTGACGCGGGCTCATGCGGAGACCACCGAGGCTGGTGTGGGAAGGAGACGATCGCGCAGCACCGCCCAGACTCGGCCTGCGACCGTGTCAGGGTCGGAATTGGCGTCGATCAGCACGCAGCGCGCCGGATCGTCCGCGGCGATCTTTCGGTAGGCCTCGCGCAGGCCCTGGTGAAAACCGAGCTTCTCGCCTTCGAACCGGTCGGGCGTCGCGCTGCCGCGGCGCGCGGCGGCGCGCTGCAGGCCGATCTCGACCGGCAGATCGAGGATGATGGTGAGGTCCGGCTTGAGATCGCCGATCGTGACCCGCTGCATCGCGTTGATCAGGCCCTCGGGCACTTGGCCGAGGCTGCCCTGATAGGCCCGCGTCGAGTCGGCGAAGCGGTCGCACAGCACCCAGGTGCCCTGGCTGAGCGCGGGCAGGATCACGGTGCGGACATGGTCGTCGCGCGCGGCGGCAAACAGCAGCGTCTCCGCCTCGGGGCCGAGCAGCCTGCCCATGCCCGACAGCACCAGATGACGCATGATCTCCGCGCCCGGCGAGCCGCCCGGCTCCCGCGTGACGCGTATCCGCAGCTTTGCCGCCTTGAGGCGGTCGGCAAGTTTCTTGATCTGGGTCGACTTGCCCGTGCCCTCGCCGCCTTCAAAAGTGATGAAGCGTCCGCGTCCGGACGGCCGCTGTCCTGCGTGCTCACTCATGATCAGAGCTTCTCGGCGCCTGCGCGGAACATCCCGATCACGAGCTCGCTGGCGCCGTCGATCGCGCGTCGCACGGTCGAGCCGGTGCCGATCGCTTCGGCCGCATAGACCGGCGTCTCCACCGCGATGTTGCCGCTGCGCCAGACCCGGACCACACCGACCTGCTGGCCGGCCTCGACCGGCGCCCGCACCGGGCCGCTATAGACCACGCGCGCGATCAGCTTGTCGCTGCCGTTCTTGTGCACCATCACCTTCACCGGAGTCTTGGCGACGAGCCTGACCGAGCGGCTCTCGCCCCCGAACACCTTGGCGTAGCCGACGGGCTGCTCAGCCGCGATCAGCGTCCGGGTCTCGAAGTTGCGGAAACCCCATTCCAGCATCTTCTTGGCTTCCGTGGCTCGATCTTCGGGATCTTCCAGCCCGTTGATCACGACGATCAGCCGCGTGCCGTTCTGCACCGCCGAACCGACCATGCCGTAGCCGCCTTCCTTGGTGTAGCCTGTCTTCAGCCCGTCGGCGCCCTCCATCGAATTGAGCAGCGGATTTCGGTTGGGCTGACGGATCTTGTTCCAGGTGTATTCCTTCTCGCCGAAAATTTTGTAGAACTCCGGAAAGTCCAGGATGATGTGCCGGGCGAGCATGCCGAGCTCGCGCACCGTCATCTTGTTGGCGGGATCGGGCAGCCCATTGGAGTTGCCGAAGCTCGACTTGGTCATGCCGAGCTCGCGGGCGCGCTTGGTCATGAAGTCGGCCGCGAAGACCTTCTCGTTGCCGGCCATGGCTTCGGCCAGCGCGATGCAGGCATCGTTGCCGCTCTGAATGATCGCGCCGTGCAGGAGGTCGTTGACCGAGACCTTGCTGTTGATGGCCGCGAACATGGTCGAGCCGCCCGAGGGCGCCCCGCCCCTGCGCCAGGCGTTCTCGCTGATCCGGTATTCGTCGGTCAGCTTGATGTCGCCCTTCTTGATGGCGTTGAAGACGACCTCGGCCGTCATCAGCTTCATCATGCTGGAGGGCGCGCGCAGCTCGTCGGCGTTCTTCTCGAACAGCACGCTGCCGCTGGAGGCCTCGATCAGGATCGCGGTCGGAGCATCGCCGTCGAAGCCGGCATCCTCGGTCTTCTTGGCACCCTGGACGCTCTGGTTGGCCGCATAGAGAGCCCCGCCCCAGCCGATCGCCGCCACCACAGCAGCGGCGACAAGCCCGCGCGCCATCGCTGCGGCGGTGAGCCGGGTGCGATGGAACGAAAAAAGACGAAATGCCATGGCTAAGCCCTGAGAGCGGCGTTCTAACAGTTGGAACCGATGCGAACAACACAGCGCGGACGCCTGCCGTGAGATTGCACGATTCTCGCCGCGCCCCTATCGTGGTGTCTCATGTTTCTCGACCAAACCCCTGAAACAAGGCGGAAAAGCGATGTCGTCCACCCGCATGATCAAGTCCAACGGCATCGATCTCTTCATCCGCGAAGCCGGCCAGGGTCCGCTGGTGGTGCTGTGCCATGGCTGGCCGGAGCTGTCCTATTCGTGGCGCCATCAGATCGGGGCGCTCGCCGAGGCCGGGTTTCACGTCGTCGCCCCCGACATGCGTGGCTACGGCCAGAGCGCGGCGCCGCCGGACGCCGCAGCCTACTCGATCTTCGATACGGTCGGCGACGTCGTCGGCCTCGTGCAGGCGCTCGGTGAGACCAAGGCGATGGTGGTCGGCCATGATTGGGGCGCGCCGGTCGCCTGGCACGCGGCGCTGTTTCGGCCCGACATCTTCACGGCGGTGGCGGGCCTGAGCGTGCCGCCGCCGTTCCGCGGCCGGGGCAAGCCGCTCGACCTGTTGCGCCAGGGCGGCGTGACCAACTTTTATTGGCAGTACTTCCAGGCGCCTGGCGTCGCCGAGGCTGAGTTCGAGCGTGACGTTGGCCGCACCATGCGCGTCGTGCTCGGTGGACGCGGCCTCGCCGATCCCAGCGCCGCCATGTTCGTGCAGGAAGGCAAGGGCTTTCTCGGCCATGCGACCACAGACGAGCCGCTGCCCGGCTGGCTCAGCGAGGCTGACCTCGCCTATTTCACCGAAAGCTTCCGCAAGTCCGGCTTTCGCGGCGGGCTGAACTGGTACCGCAACCTCGACCGCAATTGGGAGCTGACGGCACCTTGGCAGGATGCTCAGATCCGCCAGCCCTCGCTGTTCATCGCGGGCTCGAAGGACGCCGTCATCACCGGCCTGATCGGCGCCAAGCGCGTCAACGAACTCGAGCGCGTGCTGCCCAACCTGAAGCGAAAGCTGATCATCGAGGGCGCCGGCCATTGGGTCCAGCAGGAACGGCCCGACGAGGTGAATGCGGCGCTGGTACAGTTCCTGAAGGAAAGCGCGGTCTAGTAAAGCCCGCGCCCGCTCAGGATGCTGCGGGCCTCGGCAGCGCCGTCCGCCGACGCGGGAGCGCTCTCGGCGGCATAGCGGCCGTCGTCCTCATACGACGCGGCGCGGGCGTTATGGACCGCGCGGCCTCGGCCGCGGCTCGAGGCCGACATCTCCGAGGTCGCATTGAGCGAAGCCATGTCGGCTGAGGTCGTACCGAGATTATACGGCCGTCCCTCGGGCATCGGCACGTCGCCGCGAATGGCACCGCGGCTCGCTCCCGCCAATTCCGGCACGAACGGCTTGGCCGAAGCGACCCGGACCATCGAGGGCGACGGCGCCGGGACGCCGGTGCGCAGGGTCGCCAGGAGCTGGCGGTCGTCGGAGCCTTCGAGCGGCGCCCGGCCGACATATTCGACGCGGACCCTGGCGACGCCATTGCCTTTGAACTCAAGCAATTCGGCGGCCTTGTTCGAGACGTCGATGAGCCGATTGCCGTGATAGGGCCCGCGGTCGTTGACGCGCACGATCAGCGACTTGCCGTTCGAGACGTTGGTCACACGCGCATAGGACGGCATCGGGAGGGTTGGATGCGCCGCGGTCAGCGAGGTCATGTCGAACACTTCGCCATTGGCGGTCAGGCGGCCGTGGAAGTCGTCGCCGTACCATGACGCCATGCCCTCGGCGCGGTAGTTGACGTCCTCTTCCGGGACGTAGGTCTTACCCGCCACGACATAGGGCTTGCCGATGCGGTAGGTGCCGCCGCCCTTCGGGACCGGCTCCCCGAAAGCCACGACCCGGGGGCTCGAGGACACGCCGTATTTCGGATCGACGCGGCTGGCGAACTTGCTGGACGAGGCGCAGTTGGCCAGCGCAAGGCAGGTTGCGACCGCCGCAACACCGCGTGCGGCCCGCAAAACCGAATCTGACCGTCGGATCCCCATGCGCCCCAAATACCACTTTGCCGGAGGCTTACCCAACCCGCTTTGGCTACGGGGAGCGCTGTCCGGTCCTTTGATCCGAGGCGGCCCACCACCGCATCGGATACGGTAACGATAACGCAACCCGAACACGGCGGAAATGGGGAGCGCACAGCGATCCCGCCGGGATGGTAAACAGAACGTTCGCATTTTTCCGTTGTTCTACGGAGCGATAGGGCCTGCTCTGTGCCACGGCTGGACATTCTGTTGCGCCGAATCCTCACTCCACCCCCATTGTCTCCGGCTTCACTGGAATTCTTTTGACTGTGCAAGGGCGTCCGCGTTCTCTCGGGTGCAAGGGCGGGATTTGGAATTTAACGATGATCGAGACGGTTTCGGCACTGATGGGTTTGGTAAGCGCGGGGATATTCTTGGCCCATGCGTTCGAAGGCTACCGCACGAGGGCCTGAGGGCACTCGCGCGAAAGGCAAGCATCACCTCTTTCCAGACGGCGCGTTCGGACAATTTTAATCGATCCGACCGAGCATCGAAGACGAGAGCGGCAGGTGTCCCATGCGCAACCATGACCTGGTATCTGACGGCTTCCTGGCATTGACCGCCGGCGGTTTGGTCCTGCTCTGCTCGAGCCTCGTGGCACTCGCGTTCGCCTGAGCGCCGCTTCATCCCTCTCCAGCGCGGCTCCACCTTGGCGCAGCATGCGCCGATGTCCCGTTCCCATTCTGTTGATTGAATTTCCGCGCTCGGTGCCTCGACTCATTTCCAGAGGCCATCACCAACCGGGTGACGCACATGCTTGCCGAGAAATTCTTCCTGATCCTGGAGTCCCTGATCCGCGGCGACCGCACCTATCCGGACGGAAGCCCCCGCATCATCAGCACCTCCCCGCACGCACCGGTCAGGCTGCCGGCGCATAAATAGCCGGCGCTACTCAGCGCAGGCCCAGTAGGGAGCGGCGATAGCGGCCGTCGCGAGCTTCGTTCAAGCAGACGAAGCTGCCATCGAACCCCTGGCCATATCGCTTCTGGCCTTTGCGGTAGTAGACACCTTTGCGGAAATCGAGCCAGACCACCTTGTCGTGCGGACAATAACGCTGCGCCTGTGCCTCGTAGCGAAATGGCGACAGCGGTGTCGCCGAGACTTCCGCGGAGCCGGCGCTGGCCATGATCGCGCCGGCGAGCGCGATCCCGCCGCACCATCTGCCAAAGCCGCTCCTCGTCATTGCCCGCCTCCCGATCCCGCCCGTCGCGCGACGGGCCGTCGGGCACGCTAGCACGAAACAACGTGCGCCGACGAAAGCGGGACGCGCGTGGGGTAGAGGAAAGCGACTTCGTTTCGATTGCGAGGATGCAGCGCGAGCCACCAGGTCGGCCCTATTGCGTATCCCCTTCGAGCTGCGCCAGCGCCTGGTGCAGGCACTCCTGAAGCTTGGCCGCGACCTGCTCCCGCGCGATGCCCTTGGCAGCGAGATCGCCTGACACCTTGTCTACGACATCGGCGATTGTCCGGCTCTCCAGATGGTCCGTCACCAGCGAAGTTGCGTAGCTTGCCGCGGCATCGCCGCCGAGCCCGAGCTGGCCTGCGGCCCAGAGCCCGAGCAGCTTGTTGGACCGGGCGGCAGCCTTGAACATGAATTCCTCGTCGTGGGCGAATTTGGCCTCGAAGCCCTGCTCGCGCTTGTCGAACGTGGTCATGGTCAGCTCCATTCTGGTTTCGCTGATGGGGATTGGACCTGCTAGGGCGAACTATCTCCGTGCTTCGCATTTGGATTGGTCGAAGCTTCCGGCGGAAGCCAGACGCCGTCAAGCCTGCCGGTGCGCCCAGCGCGTTCCGCGCTCGCACCAGCCCGGCACCAGCCAATTCGGCTAGGTTGAGATTGTTTACCTTTTGTTAAGCAGACTCAGCGCCGCATGGCTTGGGACATACCGGGAGCCGACGCATGAACAAAGAGCTGCGGGAGTTTCGAAGGCTTGAACGGGTCTGCCTGGAGCAGGCCGCTCTTTCCACCATGGACCTCACGCGAGGCGGACTGCTCAAGGTCGCCGACGATTGCCGCATCGCAGCTGAAGCGATCGAGGCGAAATCGCCCCGGCGCGCGTTCACCGGAGCCGTCCAGGCGTTGATGCAAGTATGGAGCGCAACACGGATGCCGAACCGACATTAGTCGGCGGCATCGCCTGAATACATCCTTGGAGTATTGGACCGCAAGACTTTGGCTGGATCAGGCCTTTTCGCCCGATTCACGGGCTAGCCGCTCGGCCCTCAACCGCTCCTTGTTGGCGTAAAACGCCTTCTGCGCCTCTTCATGTTCGCGCATGGCTTTTTCCGCCTCGATCCGGCGTGTCGCATCACGCGCCTGGCGCTGCTCGGGGGTCAGGGGTTTGCGTCGGAAGGAAAGGTCTTCAGTCATGCGAAGGCAACGCAGTCGTTGGAAAAAGGTTCCACAAGACGGATCCGGCTGCCTGGTGGACAGGCCCTTCCCTCAAATTTCGCAAAACAACCCCATGCACGGTAGCTAAGTCTCACTGCCGTCACGCTTTTTTCGAGGCGCGAAAAAGCGCCATTTGACAGGTCGGGCAGAACACCGGCACTCCGCCAACGCCGGAACCATGACCCGGCAGGACGGAGTCCGTGCGAACTCCATGCCGCAGTGTCATTGCGACAGGTCAACACGAGCAAGTTCAGGTTCTGGGATCCTGGCGCCGGCAAGCAGATGGAGACGGCCATGTCACAGCAAAGCACCATGCACTTCTACCTCAACTGGGCCAAGGAGCGGATCGACGAAATGGATGCGGCGTTGGCCTCGTTCGAAGTCAAGGCCGGCCAGGCCAAGGCCGAGTCCAAGGTCAAGACTGATCAGCTCCTGTCCGATCTGACGGCGCGCCGAGATGCGTTTCAGGCGATGCTCAAGACCCAGGCGGAAGCAGGTGAAGCCGCCTGGACGGATGCCAAGACCGATCTGGAAAAGCAGTGGGCCGGATTCGAAGCCCAGGTGAAAACCTACTTCGAAGGCGCCGGCAAACAGCTCGAGCAGCAGCAGGCCACGTTCAAGGACGTTGCGGCCGCACAGGCAAAGGCCTGGCGCGACGCCGCGGACAAATTCCGCGAGGCCGCCGGCAAGGTCGCAGCAGCCCGCACCGTCGATGTCGATGCCGCGCTCAAGCAGATGAAATCCGATGCGTCCGAGGCAGAGCTACGTCTACAGAAGCTGAAGCAGGCCGGCAGCGAATCCTGGTCGGTCTTGAGCGCCGCGCTCGCGGAATCCCGCAAAGCCTTCGATCAGGCGAACCAGGCCGCATGGGACGCGCTGAAAGGCGCAAGTCCCAAAAGCTGAGGTTTTCGCGTCGCTGAAAGCCCCAAAGAGGCGGGGCGCAGGAACGCGCCTGGCTCGTCCAGAGCCAAGCGCGGGTCAGGCGCCCTCTCCTCCAGGACCAGCGCGCCGATCGATGCCGGCGGCCAAGTACGACGACGGCAAGCATTATGGCGACGTGGATTTTATCCGTTCGGCGAGCAGCATCGACGACTGGCATCGCCATGTTCTCGACTCCGGCCGAAACCGAGCCCCTTCAGCTTCCTTTCGGAGTGCTTCCTGACCGCGAGCCGCCAAGGCCGGGATTGATCGCCAGCGACGCGCCGGCAGCGCCCCCGGCTTCATAGGCCGTCATCGATACCATCCGGCCGCTGCTGCGCGTGGTCCGGAGCTTGAGGTCGAGTTTCTCCAATTCTGCATCGACCACCGAGCTCTTGAGGACCACCAGCCCGCGGCCGGTGCCTTCGTTGACCTGATCGCGGCCGGCCTTGATCGCCACCAGCCTGTCCGCGATGGACGCCACCATCCCGAGCGCGAAGGAGGCATTGGCCAGATGTCGCTCCTGGTGCCGGAACCTGCTGTAGTCGACCGAGGTCTTGAAGCGGCCAAGCTCGGCGCGGACGGCGCCGTCGATCAGTTCTGCCAGGTAATGCGCGACCTCGACATCGGCACCGAGACCGAAGAACACATAGCTGTTGTCGCCGGCAGCATTCTTCTCGCGCCAAACCCGGCAATCGCAGAACTGAGCGATCGCGCCGATGCAGTCATCCAGCGGGATTCGTTTCTTGCGATAGGTCTCGTAGACCCTGCGCTCGCACGGCGAGCCGCGCAGCTCGACGTCGGAGAGCGAGAGATCATGGCGATCCAGCAGCTCGGCAACCTTGGCGGCGGCCGACAGCGCCTCATCCTCGGTGCAACCATTGGCGATGGTCTTGGCGCGCAACGCCTGAATGCGGGCCTTCAGTTTGTCGAGCGCGGCCGGACTGGACGATTGATTCACTGGTCACCGGGGCCCGGGAGCGCCTAGAACTGCGCGAATGCGAAACGTGCTACACGAGCCGTGATGGTGAATCAAACGGATATCAGCGGCCTCGAAAGTACAATTCCACTTCGGCGGCCGCTGTTTCAGGACTGTCGAAAGTGAAGGCAGCAAAACTCTTCATTGGGCTCCAGTGAGGGCCTGCGGGCCAGATCTGGCAGCGTCCGACGTCATCCTGCACGATGCGGCCGATGATTTCGTTGCGCTCGACCCACGTCATCCACCAGATGCGTGACTTCACGTTGTCTCCAGTGAGCTGGATGGTTGCCATCGATTGTCCGGGGTGCGCTCCACAGATGTGCGCATGACGCTAAGCTCCTCTGTGGCGCATCGTTCCTAGTTTAGGAACAATCGATTTGTTGGGCGGTTTTAGCGACCGAGCGTCGGCCTTCGGCGCATCATGACGGGAGCGACGCTTATTCTAGCCCTCACAGAAAACCAGGTCCTGCTGCAGGGCGTAGAGCAATTCGCAACGATGGCCTTCGATGCCGCCGCGGAAACGGATCAGGCCGGCGTGATCGGAGAGCGCACGTGGACAGAGTTTCGGAACTTTGGCCTCGCGATGTCCCCCTTCCCTAGGGAATTCGGCGGAGCCGGCCTATGCGACCCTGCCCTGCATAATGAACTCTGCACGATTTTGAGGCTGCTAGGCTCGGCCGATTTGTCGGTTGCGCGGATCTATGAGGGTCACGTCAACGCGGTGTCGCTGCTGGCGCGATACGGTCATCGCGACCAAATGCAGGCGCTGTCGGAGCATGTTGCAAACGGCGGGCTGTCGGCGGTGTGGGGCGCCGACGACGCCGAGGGACTGCACGTCATCAACGGCAATCCACGTGTCCTGCGCGGACGAAAAATCCTCGCGTCCGGCGCCGGCTTTGTCACCGATCCTATCGTCACCGCGGTTGCCGAAGGTTCACAGATCATGTGCCTTTTGCATCTGAGCGATCAGAAGGTGGATCTGTCGGGCTGGACTGCGCAGGGAATGCGATCGACTGCAACCGGTGCAATCGACCTGTCCGGTACCGTCATCTCGTCCGACAACGTGGTTGGCGTGGCCGGAGACTTCATGCGCCAACCCCATTTCTCCGGAGGCGCATGGCGATTTTGTGCGGCCCATACCGGAGCGATCGAGCGTCTCGTCGATCTCTTCAGGGACCACCTCCTGACCCGAGGCCGGGGTGGCGATCCCTATCAGCTGGACCGCCTGGCGCACTGCATCGCTTCTGCCAAGACGGCACGGCAATGGGTGGAAGAAGCCGCCCGCCGGCTTTCGACAGATGATCCAGGTTCGTTCAATGTGGTTGCTTTCGCCAACCTGACCCGGATGGTCACCGAACGGTGCGCGCTGGACGTGATGGAAGCAGTTCAGCGCGGCGTCGGACTCACCTCCTTCGTCCGTCCGAATCCGATCGAGCGGATATCGCGCGACCTGGCAACGTATCTGCGCCAACCTGTCCCGGATCTGGCCATGAGCGACGGAGCAAAGGCGTTCCTGAACTCGCGGCTTTCCGTCGGAGATTTCTAGAATGCGGGCGGGAGCATATCTCGACGCCCTCCGCGCAAGCCCTGTCGCCAGCGTTCGCGATCTGACCGGAGGACGTCCTATTGTCATCCTGTCCCCCCACCCCGATGACGAGACCCTCGGCGCAGGAGGACTGATTGCGGAGGCCTGCGCCGCCGGGCAAGCAGTCGATGTGGTGGTGGTGACCGACGGGTCCGGCTCTCATCCCCGATCAACGCAATATCCCAAACAAAAGCTGGTCGATCTGCGCTATTTGGAATTGCACGAGGCGGGCCAAGCTCTCGGGTTGCCGCCCGATCGCATTACGTTCCTCGGTCTCACGGACACGCTGGTGCCGAAGTCGGGACCGCAGTTTGACCTTGCGGTGAAGCAAATTGCCGACATCGTTCGCCGTTCCGGCGCGGGCTCCCTTCTCGTCACCTGGGAAGGCGATCCACATTGCGATCACGAGGCCTCGGCGCAACTGGCGAAAGCCGTCGCGGGAATGATCCCGGGTTTGAAGCTTTGGGCGTATCCGATCTGGGGATGGCATGCCGAGGTCGATGCCGAGTTGGATCTGCCCGCCCCGCACGCCTGGCGGATCGACATTTCGATCCACCGGGCCCGCAAACTCGCGGCGATCGAGGCCCATGCATCCCAGATGACGGACCTCATCAGCGATGATCCCGACGGCTTTCGCTTCAATCCGGAGTCGCTCGCGCCCTTTCTGGGCTCTTACGAGTATTTCATCGAGGTGCGAATTTGACCCGGAGACAGGCAACGTTGCCGCCCGAATATTTCGAAGAGAAATACAAGTCCGACATCGATCCCTGGCGGTTTCGGACAAGCGCTTACGAGCGCGACAAGTATCGCGCAACGCTGCGAAGTCTTACCCGGGACAGCTACCCTGCCGGGCTGGAGGTCGGTTGCTCGATCGGAGTCCTGACGAACCTGCTCAGCGCCCGCTGCGTCAATCTGCTCGCGATCGATACGTCGGAGACGGCCATCGAAGCTGCCAGATCGGTGAACGACAGCAATGTGTCGTTTCGCAGGGCTACTCTTCCCGAGGACTACCCCGCGGGGACATTCGATCTCATCGTTCTATCAGAGGTGCTGTATTATTTCGAAAGAGCCGACCTGGAGCGTGTTGCCCGATCATGCATCCAGTCGATCGCGCAGGACGGCGAGATCGTCCTGTGCCACTGGCTCGGTGAAACCGACTATCCGCTGACCGGACGCGAGGCCAGCGAACTGTTCGCCGAAGTCACGAGATCCGTATTGCCGGTTCGTTCCGTTCTGCATGACGAGGTCTATCGTCTCGAGAGATTCTCGGCGTCCTGACCGGGCTTGCCAGCTGCCTCACGATCATCTTTGCGACGGCGATCTGGCGCGGCAGATCCGAGGGCCGCAGCGGCGCGCCCCTTTGAAGGGCGGGACTGCGACGGCAAACCTCGTTCCACACGTCTTCGAACGAGCCGCTCCGGTTGCCATCGAGCAGATCGGCCATATCACTCACTGCCGCCAGGGCTGCCGGCCACGGGCGCCCGCTCGGGCCATTGGTCCATCGCTCCCTGAGAAATCCCTTGCACAGAAATCTCCGGGTCGCCTGCAGTGCGGTCTCGATCTCCTCGTCGCAGGGCGCGTCGGGCACCGCATGACGGTGCCGCATCGTGTCGGCGGCTCCACCGGTCGCACGCCCATCGAAACGGCATGATGTCGTGACGCACACATCCATCGAGTGGCGCACCTTGAACCCGGCGCGGGCCAGCGTCTCGGTGAGCGCGGCGTCCTCTCCGACGGGACGAGCCGGAAGACCGCCGATTGCCGAATAGGCGGCAAGGGAAACCGCGAGACTGGCTCCGGATGAAACGCGATGGTTGGGCCAGGGGTCATGTGGCCTGGGATCGCAGCGCGCGTTGATCTCGGCGAGATAGCGCAAATAGGTATCTTCCAGACGCCCCCTGGACACAAATTCGCAACCCAGCGCGATGTAGTCCTCGGCAAGCGCATCGATGTAGCCCGCAACGCAATCGACGCCTTTTTCGAATTCGCGCACCGTGGCGGCAAACCATGTCGGCGCAACGCGACTGTCCGCATCGGTCGTCAACACGCGGCCACGAACCGGGGCAACCTCGGCGACCCGCGCCGCCGCCAGGTCCATCGCGCGCTTGCGAGCCCATCCTGCGTTACGCTGCCCCGATGGCATGTCCTCTTCGATGACGATGACGGGATGCGGGATGGATTGGGCGGCCTGCCGGGCAACCGCGGCGGTTCGGTCGGTGCAATTGTTGGCGAATATCAGGATCTCGAAGCAGCCGGGCGCGATCGGAGCTCCCATCTCGTCGCGCTGCAACGCCAGAGCCGCAAGACAACCTCCAATGTAACGCTCTTCGTTGTGGGCGGGAACCGCGACCACGGAAAGCTTCGAATGCGGAAGACTTCCAAGCTGCATTGACACCCACTGCTACACGTTCGTCGTCCCTCTTCTAAGCAATGAAGGACGGCCGGGTTCCTAACGGCTGCGTCCTGAATCGATGGCGATCAGCAGCGGGGATTAGGACAAGGAATGCGGTGCTCGTTGATCGCTGTTCTTTGTTGAACAGCCGCGTCGAGCCCGACGGTTTTTTGAGAGCAGCCCAATCGCACGCTTGGGATGCGCACAGTCAGGGAAAACCGCCTGTTGCTTACCCACGCACGGCCGCAGCTTGTGGCAAACAGAAGTTTAGCGAAAATAACAATGATGCCAATGACGTGGCGGAAGGGGTGGTATCTGCACCGAAGGCGAGAAGCCGACTAAGAGCTGGATTTTCTGGTTCATGATCCGCGGACGAGCCCGCAAGATGGGCCTCGGTTACATCGATCAAGTCAGCCTCAAGGATGCCCGCAGGCTTGCCCAGGCAAAGCGCCTTATAGTGGTGCACGCCATCAACCCGATCGAGGAGCGCAACGTACGCAAGCTCGCGATGGTGGCTGAGCGTGAGACCGAGAAGGCCAAGGCGACGACGTCAAGCAATGCGCTGAAGCCTACATCATGGCCAATCAGACCGGCTGGAAAAGCGCCAAGCAGAGTAGCCAATGGGCGGCGACACTTGAAACGTACTCCTATCCGGTCATGGACCGTGCGAAGGCGCTAGGTTTGCGAGACGGCGAGAGCCCGGCGCGGTGGATTGGGCATCTTGACCAACTCTTGCCGCGGAAAACTCAGGTTGCCCGGTGAAGCATTTCGAGGCCCTGCCCTACAAGCAATTGCCGGCATTCATGGCGTAGCTTCGCAAGCGAGACGGCATCAGCGCCCGCGCTCTCGAGTTCACAATCTCAATGTCACCCGCACGTCAAACACAATCGGCGCGAAGTGGCATCAGAGCGAGACGACGATTCCGGGCGAACTTATGAAAGGCAAAAGGGCAAGCGCCGGCCGGACCACACAATACTTCTCTCCAATCGCGCTATGGCGCTGATGAAGGATCTTCCCTGCGAAGGCGAATTTGTGTTCCCAGGAGTGAAGGGACGGAGCGCGCCTTGATCTGATTAAGGAGATGCTGGATCGCACGTGATCCGGTCTCAGGTGCTCGCGAGCTGACAAGCTGAAATTACGCCGCCGGGCACGCAATACCTTGTCACGGCGGCTTGATAACGCGTCCAGCCCGAACGGGACTAGCGAATAATCCCGGATACTCATGAATATGGGGCGTGGAGTGTAAAGGTTCAGTTCGCTTTTTCAAAATTAAAGCTCGCTAGTCGCGCCAGCGCTCTGCTACAATCGGAAGGCGATTAAGAGACCTTCCCGCCGCTTTGGTTGATGCCGACGAGCGGGCCACTAATTTTCATGTAGTGATTGGGAGGCCGCAGAATGATTAGGCCAATCTTATTTGCTTCCGTTGCTCTGGTTTTGGTGGGCGCTGTACAGGCTCAGCAAGGCGCGCCTCGCAACCCTCAGAAATTTGAAAGATGCCAGCAGCTCGCTACCGAACGAGGTTTTTCGAGTGCGGGCGGAAGAACAAAGGGACAAGGGCGTGCGAAGCGCGAGTTTGTAAGCGCGTGTATGCACGGGAAGCAAAGCTGAGCGAGCGCTCCGACGATGACCATCTACGGCCGCTCCGCCGGTTGATCCTAGCGGGCCCGGCACTCCCTCGGCGTGGCCTAATTAACTTTTGATGTGGTGGACTCTTGTGCACTTTGTTACTTAGGAACCTGCATAACCTGAGGGCGCAATGCCTGATACAACGCAAGCTGATCGATCGTTGCTGCGCCCATCGCCTCTAGGACCGCCGTGCCCTAAGTGCAAATTGCCTTCGCGGTACACTGTCTCAATTCTTGACGTTAAGAACAACCGGTCTGTGCCGGTCTACCGCTGCCACGACTGCCGCGAAGAGATTTGGATTTGAAGCCTTTAGGTGAGTACGTAGAGCACGCTTTCACGTTAGAAAGACTGGCAGCGGAGGAGTCAGACCCAAAGCCTGAAGCAGCGTTGCAAAGCCAAGCGAAATCGTACCGGAAGATGGCCGCTAAACGCGCAAAAATTATGGGTTTGCCTGAGCCTAGCCATCCGGAGAAGTAAGAACGCCTCAGTTGGCGGCCTCTCTGCGGTAGTTCTCTGCCATCTCAAGCAGTGCCGCGCGCTCGATCGGGTTGGTCGTGGCGTCCGCTAATCCGCGACAAATTTACTCGATGTCGAGCCGGCGAAATCTGCCGTCGATTGTACGTTCGATTGTGCGCTGAAGCCAGTGCAGCTGTCTAACTAATTCATTCTAATGATATTTTGGCGCAAGGGGTGTCTGTCAAACGATGCTGATATCGCTCGCCTTTCCGGGCGATGCCACGCGACATCTACGGTGCTAGCCACGGCACCATGCGGGCGTGCAATATGCTGCTAGTCCAAAAAATGGGGAAGCGCCGCGTCCGGAAGCTCGTGCCTATCTCAGCGAGATCGTGACCTGGCTGATATTGGCCGCAAGTTCGAGCCCCGCTTTCGGGCCTTGGAGCACGATCGTGACGCCCTTCTCGTTGCGGAGATGGACGCCGTTGACGCCGCCGACGAGCGCGAAGCCGCCGCCGACGGAACTGTAGGTGCCGCCGAAATCACTGACGTCGCGGATATCGGAGGCCCAGCCGTCGAGACGACCGATCGTGGCGCCGGCCGTAATGCCGAAGCTCAGTCCGGTGATCCTGAAGGGATAGGTCTTGCCGCGATAGGTCAGCACGCCACGGCCGGCGCCGCCGCCGAGCAGGAGGCCGGCCTTGACGATCTTGACCCGGACTTGGCCGGCGGCTTGCGCGAAGGATGGTGGCGGCTGCGCTATGAACCCGAAGGCCAGCGGAAGAACCGCGATCAATCGGAGCACGCGCGCACGCCGTTCAGGGTTTTGCGGCATCGACCTTCTTCCAGGTCTCGTCGGGATCAAACAGCGTGGTCCGCTCGGCGATGAACTCGGTGCGCTTGCCGAGATCCTTCTGGTAGACAGTGCCGGCGTGATTGACGAGGAAGGTCATCACGCCGGAATTGCCGTATTCGGCAGGCCAGGCGATCAGGCCAAAGCCGCCGATCATCTTGCCCTTGACGACATAATTGAGCGCGCCGCCCGGCGCATCGCGGCCTTGTCCCTTGAGGATGCGGAAGTAGTAGCCGTGATAGGGCGCGGGCCCCACATCGCCTGCCTTATAGCCCTCCTTGGAGGCCACGGCCGCCAGCGCGCCGAGCGGGCTCGGATCGCTGTCGTCGCGCCAGAACAGCCCGTCCTTCTTGCCGGGTGACGAAACGATGCGCTGGGCGTAGACGCCGGCGCCTTCACCGCGATCCTTGTCGGCGTATTCGTTCTGCGCGTCGACATAGGCGAGCGCGGTCTGGATCGCGTCGAGCTCGTTGCGGCCGATGCGCCGGCGAAGCACCTCGATGCGCCCCTCGGCGGTGTCGAACTCCCAGCCAGTCCTGGTGTTGACCAGCGGAATCGGGAACGGGAAGTCATCCGGCCCCAGTATCAGGGTCGCGGTCTTGTTGCCCTCCGCCTTGATGCCATGCTTGGCGTCGTACATCGAGGTGAAGCGCGCGCGGATATCGTTGTCGGCGACCTCATCTCCGGACGAGACGATGTCTTCGGCGGCTCTGCCGAGCACTTTCAGGATATCGCCTGGCCCGCTCTTGACCGCGGCGGCGAGCGCGGCTGCCGCATCTTCCGGCGACTTGTAGGTTTGCTGCGCCAGGGATGGATTTGACAGGGCCAGCGTCAGCAAGCCGAGCCCAGCCGCACGCCGGAGCCATTTCAGACCGCTCATGGGATCACCTCCGCAGGAATCTTCGCGCCGCCGGCGAGCCAGTCGCGGTAGGTCCGGAATGTCAGCCCGAGCTTGTCGTAATGGACGCGCAGATAACCGTCGCTGCCGCGAGTCACGGCACCAGGCATCACCTGCTCGACCTCCTGCGCCATTACGCCGACATAGGCTTTCTCGCTCCCGATGTAGCTGAAGCGGTAATAGCCGAGACCACCGGCGAGATGGCCGAGCAGGACTATGTCGTGCTTCAGCGCGATATCGGAGCGCCGGCCACCGCCGCCACCACCTCGGAAGCCGCCACCGCCACCGCCACGCGCGGCCATTCCGCCACCGCCGCCGCGCCCGGCGAAGCTTGGCCCGCCGCCGCCTCCCCGCGGCATGCTTGCCATGCTCGATCGTCCGCGGGCGGATGCAGCGGCCGCCGCCCGGCCGGAGGAGACGTTCATCGCGCCGCCGCGATTGCCGCCACCACCGCGGTTGCCTGCGCCTCCGCCGGCCCGGTTCGCCGCCTTGGCCCGGTCGCCGCCGCCCTTGGCCCGGTCGCCGCCCTTGGCGCGATCACCACTGCCCTTGGCGCGATCGCCGGCACCAGCACGATCACCACCGCCCGGTCGATCGCGCGTTCCTGCGCTGGGACGATTGCCTGCGCCTGGACGATCTCCCCGATTGCCGGCGCGATCACCAGGCCCGCCGCGATCACCCGCACGATCGCCAGCCCGGTCTCCCGTTCGATCTCCCGGGCCACCCTGATTGGGACGCAGCACCTGGTTGCCGTCACGCCCGCGGAAATCCATGCGGTCCGAGGCCCCAGCGCGCACATTGTTGTTGCCGAAGCGCTGCTGAACGTTGGTGTTGTTGTAGCGCACGCCCTGGCGATGCGCCGGATTGTGCTGCCAGCCGGTGTTGATGTTGGTGTTGCGATGATTGACATAGACGTTGCGGTTGCCCCAGTTGCAGCCGCCGCCCCAGTAGTTGCCCCAGCGTCCGATTGCCCAGGCCGTGCCGAAGGCGATACCGGCTGCGACCACGCCCGCGCCGATATAGGAGGGATAGCCCCAGTAATACGGCGGATATTCCGCATAAGGCCACGTGCCGTAGACGGTGGCGGGATCGTAATAGGGCACGTACATCGTCGAAGGGTCGGCCTGCTGAATCACGATGGCCTGCTTGCCTTCCTGACTTTGCACGCTGACCTTCTGCTGCTTTGTGGTGACGAGCTTCTTGTTGTCATAGGCCTTGCTGCGCAGACGCTGGATCGCATCCATCACGTCGGGCTGCTGGGCGAGAAAGGCGTCGCCGAGCTTCTGTGTCCATTCGAGCTTGTCGCTCATCATGGTCAGGACATCGGCTGTACTGGCTAACGCCTTGATGCTGTCGTCCCAGCCCTGCTTGTCGACCTCGGACTTGAGCGCATCGCCCTTCAGGGTCTTGCGCTCCTTCAAAAAGCGGTCGGCCTGGACCACCTCGAGCGGATAGGTCGACGCCGCCAGGACATTGGCGAGCAATTCGTCGGGATAGAGCGCGATCGGCGCGACCAGCGCTTCGAGCTGCTCCGGTTTCAAGAGCTCGGCAGCCGGCGCGCCCGGGCTCGCCGGCTGCGCCTGCGGGGCCGGGGCGGCAGGTGTGGTTGTGGTCTGCGCCGTTGCGGCGACCGACGCCGCCATGAGAAGCACCAGTGCCATCAGGGTCTTGCCGCAGCGAAGCATCACATCCTCCCTCGGTCTTCCAGTGCGGAAGATCGGGCCGGGACGGAGGCGTTTGTTGATCGAGATCAACGAAACGACATCGCGGCTGCTCCGGCGCGCGAACACGCATGGAATGCTCAAATGGGGATCGGGACTACTGGGGGTCAGGAGATGATCGGCAGACGGACGGTGAACAGCGCCCCACCCGCCGGCAAGTTCGCAGCCGAGATGCTGCCGCCATGCGCCTCAACGATGGTTTTGACGATGGCAAGGCCCATGCCCATGCCTTGCGGCTTTGTCGTGAAGAATGGATCGAAAATGTTTGCGAGATCCGAGACGTTGATCCCGGGACCAGTGTCGCTGATCCTGAGCTCGGCCTCATTGCCGTTGCGCAAGGTCATAACGCTGACCTCTCGCTTTGCTGCCTCAACCTCGCAGATCGCATCTATCGCGTTGATGATCAGGTTGATAACCACCTGCTGAAGCTGGATCGGGTCGCCTCTGACCAAAAGGTTCATCAAGACAGGCTGATACATCAAACTGACGCGCCGCCCGTCCGCCACAGCCTGCACCAGATCAATGGCTTCGCGCACGAGATGATTCAGCCCGATCTCCTCGACCTCGAAAGGCGTCTTCTTCAGCATGCTGCGTAGCCTGCGGATCACCTCGCTCGCCCGCTGATCATCACGCCTGATGTCAGCGACAATCTGCCTGAGCTCGGTGATATCGGGTGAGGCCGCCTGCAACAGGAGCTCCGCTGTCTCCGCGTTGGTCAGGATCGAGCCAAGCGGCTGGTTCAATTCGTGCGCGATCGAGGAGGTCAACTCGCCGACCGCCGAATAGCGATTGGCGCGGGCGAGTTCGGCAATGCGCTGGCGCGATTCGATCTCGGCGACCCGGCGTCGCCTGCGCTCATGCAAGAGCCCGCTGATGAGACCCGCCTGCACCAGGAACACGGCTGCAATCATCAATATCTGCGAACGATAGCGTTCCCAGACACCGGGTTCTCGAAACAGCACCTCGCTGCCAGGAGGTAAGCGGCTCTCGGCGATGCCCCAGCGCTGCAGCTGTCGCCAATCGAACTGCGCCGGAGCAAAGCCGACCGCAGCTGGCCTGACCTGGGCCGGCTCCTCGCCTCCGAGAAGGCGTACCGCCACGGTCGCTGTCAAGCGGCTGATTTCATCGACGGAGTGCATGGGACCGCCTACGACTTCCTGGCCGAAGAAGCCATCATCGTAGGAAAAGATCGGAGCATTCGCGACCTCGTAGAGCGCCTGCAGGGCACGGTCACCCTCGTAAGCCACTCCCGTCGCATCGACATTCATGAGATGCCAGAAGATCGCGGAGTCGGGCGGAAGCGCAGCACAGACCTGCAGGATGGCTCCAAACGACATACCGTCGTACCAGAGGAATTCGACCTTGCCCTGGAAGAGATCCGCATCCTTTTGAATTTCCCTTCGCCATACCAGTTCGTTCGGTGACGCGCCGTTGACCACGACGATCCTCTTGGTTGCAGGGAGCAATTCGAGGATGGTGCTGAAGGACCGAGGGAAGTCATGCGCAACCGCAACGACGCTGTCCTGGGGTGAAAGGTTTGCGAGGTCCACCCGACGCCTTTCAACCGCCGTCAGCACCATGGGCACGCCGGGAAAGAGATTTGTCCTGTTTCGCTGCACGAAATTGGCGGCAGGAGCCCCGATCGAGACGATCAGATCGGGCGGATGCCCCGCGTTCAGAGCATCCAAATACGCGACAAAGGCGGCCTCAGGATTGTCATTGGGGAAACGGGCAGAAACGAGGGAGTGATCTTGAATCTCCAGGTGCCATGGCGAAAGACGATCCAGTTGCTCCCGGATGGACTTTGCATATTGCCCCCATGGCCTGAAATCGCGCCCGAACGAATGAAGAATGACGACGCGCTTGGCCTCCCGAGCGAACGCTGCCGAGAGGTTGAACATGCACATGGACACGGCCAGGACAGCGAGGACACAAACCTGCCGACGCATGCGGGAGTGCTCCGGAAAGCCGGCGTGACGCCTCCGCTCCTCCTGCTTCGTCATTATCACAGCATGAGCATAGAAACATGTCTCGCGAGCACAGGCAAAGACCAAAACGCTTCAGCGCTCATGCGGCATTGTGATTCCGCCCTGGCCGCCAAGAACCAGAACGGGGGCTGTAGCCGCGCGCTTGGGCCGCTACCGCCGCGCCTCGTCGGACGCGGACGGGGTTGCGGCCACTTCCATGCGCGCATTTCGTCACTCCCGCGGACGATCTCAGTGACCGCTCAGTACCAAAGTCTGGATCGGCAGCAGTAGCGCCTGGAGTCGCAGTAGCAGCGCGTGGACAAGTCCCACGCCGTCCACGACATGCAGCACGATCTTCCGGCCGGTCGGCGTATCCTTGGCCGAGATCTCTTCGTGGTTGCTGGTATAGGCGTTGACGATGCAACTGCTGCCGGGAGTCACGCCATCGAGGCCGTTTTTGTACAGCGGCTCCAGAAACACCAGGATGGTGCCAGGGCGGACCGCGTTTTGAGGATCGACCAATTGCTCGCCTGATCGGAACTGTCCCGCAGCGATGTAATCCTGCACGGTCGTGATCACCATCGGAATGACCACCCACGGTTTCGAGATGCAGGTCGCTTCCGCGACCATCCCTTCTTTCATCACCTGAGCTTCAATTTGGCCAAAGCCGGCCTGGAGCGTCTTGCGGCCGGCACCGTCCGGGACCAGAACGCCTGCGGGCCGCATCAGTTGATTGACGACATCTCCGGGCCGAAGCAGAAATTGCTCGACACGCCCGTCGACACCGGCTCGGACCAACGTCTTGTCGAGATCCACTTGTGCCTGATCGAGCGCTGCCTCCGCGCTGGCCTTCTGTGCCGGTAACAGCGCCGATACCTGAAGAGCCATCGATTGCTTGGCGGCCATCGCAGCATCGATGCCGGACTGGCGCTGATCGACCAGGACTTGGAGCTTGTCAATATCGCGCTGCGGTACGATGCCGGGATTGCGCCGTTGAAGTTCGCTCTTGACCTCGAGCTCATCCTTGGCCTGCTGATAATTGGCCCTCGCCTCCCCGATCTGCGCCTCGGCCTTGACCACATCGGCTTGCGCTGTCTGCAGGGCGGCGTCGACCTCCGCGATCTTCCGCTTGGCGGTTTCCAGCGCGGCCTGCTGCTTGGACGCATCGAGCGTGAACAGGATGTCGCCTTTCTTCACCGGCGCGCTGAAGCCAACCTTGACCTCAGCAACCCGGCCCGAGCCTTCGGGCAAGATCGGCACCGTGCGAAAATACAGCGTCGCGGACGAGGTCGCCGGGTGGAAATAGAAAATCATAGTGATCAGCGAAACGGTCAGCATCAAGCAGCCTGTGATGCCCCAGCGCAGCTCGTACCAGATCGAATAGAACGTAATCTCTCTGCCCAGGCGCTTGCCCTGGACATAGCGGCGGTAAAGATAGTCCGGCAGGATCGTGACGAGCGAGCAGATCAGAAGCTCAAGCATGGGTGGGCTCCTTCGCGGCAGAGTCCGGCTCACCTGCCGGCGGCATCGCAATGTCAGACCCTGTCCGGAGGTCCTGACCGTCAGCCGTAGGAGCCCCCTCAGCAATTCTCTCAACGGAACCCGCAATGCTGCGCAGCGGTGTGCCGAAATCGGGAAGATCGATCATCGCGAGCAGCAACCCGGCAATCCAGAAGATATGCATGTGCGTGAACAGCGAAATAAGGCCAAGCACCGCAACGAATTCGAATTGCAGCTTTTGCGATTTGTGTGCCATTCGCTCCGGTAGGCTGTGCAGTTTCCAATAGAGGGTGCCGACCCAGAGCACGGCGGCGATCAGGAACACGCCCATCACGACCATCAGCGTGTCGGTTCCGCTTTCGGGTGCCAAATAGAATGGCAGATGGTGCGGAGCCATCGGATGCAGCTGTTCGCTCAAACGTCCCTCCCGGTCAGCGCAGGTTCACTTGCATCACTGTGTTCAGGCAGTTCTCGGATTGCTTGACTTGAATCAAGGGAATGCCCCCAGCCGGACCTAGCGTTTCCTCGATGCTGATTGCCTAACTATCAGGAGCCGTAGCCATGCCCGGCCTCGACGATCTCATCCCCAACGCCGCCCAGCTTCGGAAGGAAGCCGCTCTCAAGGAGGCGGAGAAGGCTGATGAATATGTTCGCCTCGCGACCGCTGCCGAAGCCGAGAAGCGCGCGCTGATCGAGCGGCTGAGACAACCCTCTGGCAAGAGCGAGGAGGAAAAGATCAAGCTCGCCTCCACCGTTATCCAGCGCGCGGTGCGAAACGGCCTGACCGAGGTGCTGGTCTATCGCTTCCCAAATTCGCTCTGCACCGACAAGGGGCGAGCGATAAACCAGATGGAGAAGGGGTGGGAGAGCACACTGACCGGCATCCCGAAAGAGATCTTCCAGCTCTGGAACGATTATCTAAAGCCGCGGGGCTACCGCATCGCCTACCAGATTATCGATTTTCCCGGCGGCGTGCCCGGCGATATCGGCGTGACCATTTCGTGGGACGAATGAATCCCGGAACAGATGACGAGAGAACCGGCATGGCCAACGACGCGCCCGCAGAACGAATGAAGCGGAAGGATTATGAGAAGCAGTTGGAGAAGCTTCAGGTCGAGCTCTGTCATCTCCAGGACTACGTCCGGGAAAACAAGCTCCGCGTCATCGTGCTGTTCGAGGGCCGCGATGCCGCCGGCAAGGGCGGGACGATCAAGGCCATCACCGAGAAGGTCAGCCCGCGCGTGTTTCGCGTTGTCGCCCTCCCCGCCCCGTCGGACCGTGAGAAGACCCAGCTGTTCTTCCAGCGCTACATGGAGAAGTTTCCGGCCGGCGGCGAGATCGTGATCTTCGACCGCAGCTGGTATAATCGGGCCGGCGTCGAATATGTCATGGGCTTCTGCACGCCAGCGGAGCATGAGCGCTTCCTCAACTTGTGTCCTCAGATGGAGAGATACGTCATCGAAGGCGGCATCTTGCTGATCAAGATCTGGCTCGAGGTCGGAATGGAGGAGCAGGAGCGGCGCTTCAAGGCCCGGATCGACGACCCCGTCCGGCAATGGAAGCTCAGTCCGATGGACTTAGAATCCTACCGGCGGTGGTACGACTATTCACGGGCGCGCGACCTTATGCTGAAGAAGACCAGCACCAAGGACGCCCCATGGTACATCATCCGCTCCGACGACAAGCGTAAGGCGCGGCTGAACTGCATCGCCCATCTTCTCGGCGCCATATCCTACAAGCGTATCAAGAAGGACAAGATCAAACTGCCGAGGCGCTCCGACAAAGGACGCTACAACGACCAAGCCAGCCTGAAGGGGATGAACTTCATCGCCGAGCGATATTGAACGCAAAGGGGCCGCGCAAGCGCAACCCCTTCCCTTTGTCCCTTCCAATCACTTCAGGCGGATCGTGACGCCGCCGACCGCCGCCGAGACTTCCGCGCCGACCCTCGGACCGCTGAGCTGCAGGATCACGCCATTGCCGTTCTGAAGTTGCACGGCACCGGCGCCTGCGGCGATCGCCCCACCCGCTCCGCCGACCGCATAGGAGCCTTCGATGGACGCAGGGCCCTTCAGATTGAGCGCTCGGCCGACGAACTTGGTGGTCGAGGCCCCGACAGTGAGGCCGACGCTCATCCCGGAGACGGTGAAGGGGTATTTCTTGCCCCGATAGAGCAGAACGCCCTCTCCTCCGCCGACGCCCACGATGAAGCCTCCCTTGGTGAAGACGACGGCAACCTGGCCGGTGTCCGCGCGCGACGGCGTGCTGAGACCGGTCAGAGCAGCAAGCGAGGCACCGAGCGCGACAACAATCGGATATCTTTTCATGACTCTCTTTTCCCTTTTGATCATTGCGCGAGGATCATCGCGAAATAGCCGAACACGGTGAGCAGGATGCCCGAGACGGCGTAGCCGACCGGAAATCCGATCCAGGGCACGGAGCTCTGGATTTCGACTGCGGCTTCGCGGCACGGACCGGAATGCGACCGCGCGCCTGCAACGCCGCCCATCAGCACCGCAGGATTGATTTTGAAGATGTGGAAGCCGATCGCCCAGACGATGAACGGCGGGATCGTGCAGGCGATGAAGCCGACGAGGAAGATCTTGAGAGCCACCGCACCGGTAAGCTGGGCCAGTAGCCCGGCGCCCGCATTCACACCCACTATGGCCACGAAGACGACCAGACCGAGGTCCTCCAACACATTGCGCGCTGCATTCGGCGTGTTGCCGAAGAAGCGCAGGCGCGACACGATCGACGACACGATCACGCCCGACAGCAACAGGCCGCCGGCATTGCCGAGGCCGATCTTGGCGCCGAACGCCGGGAATTCGATCTTGCCGATCAGGAAGCCGATGATCATGCCGACGGCCAGCGTCAGCAAATCGGTCGACGTGTTGGACCGGGCGATCCGGCCCCACATCTCGCCGAGCTCGCTGACCGCGGACTTCAGGCCGACCACGGAGATGATGTCCATCCGCTCCAGCTTGGTCTTGAGTCCGGCCGGGATCTGCACGCCGCCCCGCTCGACCTTGGTGACCTGCAACTGGCCGGCAAGTGCGGTGTCGCGGAAGGATTCGAACGTACGTCCCACCATCTCCTTGTTGGTGACGAGGATATCGGCCTGGTCCATCGGGATGCCGAGAGTCTTGGCATCGGCGACCTCCGGCCCGATCAGACCCATCTTGTCGGTGAGATGTTCGGTCGAGCCGCCGAGTGCGACGATATCGCCTCTCTGGAGCACGAGCTCGGGATCGGCGCCTTGCGCCTCGCCACCGCGCGAGACGTTGACGATGCGGTATTCCGGATTGATCGCCCGGAACTTGGCGATGCTCATGCCGGCCGTTGCGGCATTCTCCAGCCGATAGGCGCGCAGGCCGAACTGGCGGAAACCCGTGAGGCCGCCGCCCTCGAGATCCCTAACGCCGAACTCCTGCTCGTACTGCCGGGCCGCCGCCTTCGCGTCGACGCCCCACCAGCGCGGCAGATATTTGCAGATCAGGATGATGCCGACGGTACCCCAAATATAGGTGATGCCGTAGGACAGCGCGATCATGCCGGAGGCGTCCTCAGCCTTCATTCCCTCGGGCAGCTTGACGACACCCGACGTAATGGCCTGCTCGGCCGAGCCGATGGCCGCCGACATGGTCTGGGAGCCTGCCAGCATGCCGCCGGCCGCACCGGGCGGAAGCGAGAACATCTTGGCCCCGATGACGACCAGCGCCAAGCCGATCACGCTCGACACCACCGCCAGGATGCAGAATTTCAGCCCGTCACCCTTCAGGCTGTTGATGAAGGACGGGCCGACACGCAGGCCGACGCCGTACATGAAGAGATAGTAGAACAGGCTCTTCGCGAAATTGTTCAGCTCCAGCTTCACGCCGTAGCTGGACGCCCAAACAGAAACGCCCGCCCCGACCACGATGGCGCCGGCAACCATGCCGAGGCCATAGCCCTTGATGCTGGCCCGGCCGATGTAGACGGCGAGACCGACGACGAAGAACAGCAGCAGATACGGGTTCTGCTGCAGGAACGTGAAGAAAGCCTGCATGTTCGTCCCCTCCAAACCTATGACGCGGCCTTGAGCTTCGGCTGCGCGCCCGGCTTCAGCCGTCCGAGTTTCGCCAAGGCTTCCGTGCGCACGAGCTTCAAGCCTTCCTTGGCGTCGTAGCCGTGGATCTCCTTCACATCGAGCTTGCGCATGAAGTCGATGGTCTCCTGCGTGATGACCTGCCCGGGCACCATGATCGGGAAGCCGGGCGGATACGGGATCACGAAGTTGGCCGAGACGAGCTCCGGTCCGGCCTTCAACCGCCGGTCGATCTCGGGATCGTTGAGGCGGAGGTGCTCGCAGCCGGCGGCGTCATAGGCGGAGTAGAAGCCGGTGCGAATATCGCCTTCATTGGTCTTGGTGCCGGCATCGCCACGGAAGCTCGGGTGGAAATGCGAGAAGTTCGGCAGATCGGGCACATCCTTCATGAGGCTCGTGACCCGGGCCTCGAACGTCTTGCGGGCATTGGCGCCGCCGTGGGCGAGGCCGCGGTCGATCTCGCCCGCGATTTCGGCGAGCACGCGGACAAGATGCGCGACGTCGCTGCGGGTGTTGTTTATGTTGGACTGGACCAGGACCGAGTTGCGCGAGGTCTTGTTGACCTGGATATTGTATTCGTTGGCGAGAATGCCCTTGAACTGCGTGCCGTCGTAGCCGGCCATGCCGCACACCAGCGTCATGCGGGTCGGGTCGAGGCAGAACTCGTCCTCGTCCAGGCTCTTGAGCGTATTCGCCCAGTTGACGCCGGGAGCGAGAAAGTCCGTAAAGCCGCTCTGGCGATATTGCGCGGGCACCATGGCGTCGGCACCGAGGATGCGGAAGTATTTCGAGATCAGCGGATTGTTGTTGACCGCCTGGCGGATTGCGAATGCGATCTCGATCGCATTGGCGACGAGGCCATAGCCCTCCAGCTCCATCTGCCGCCGCGAGATGTCGAGGCTGGCGATCAGTTGCTGGTTCGGACTGGTCGAGGCGTGGGTGAACACCGCCTCCTTGAACTGCTGCTCGACCGTGTGGAACTCGACGTCCTTGACCGAGAGCATCGAGCCCTGGCGGATCGCCGACATGGACTTGTGGGTCGAGTTGGTCTGGTAGACACGCAGCCGGATCAGGCGCGGATCCGGGATCAGTCGAGTCTTGAGCAGCACCTCCTCGGACGGGTTCTTGCCGAGTTCGGCCTGCTGTTTCTCATGAACCGCAACCGACTTCGGATCGCGCATCCAGGCCTCGATCTCGTTGGCGGCGCCAAGCCCGGTGCGGCGGCGCAGGAACGGCGAGAAGCGCGCGAAGCCGAACCAGGCTTCATCCCACAGGAAGATTAGATCGGGCTTGATGGCGAGGCATTCCTCCATCACCCGGCGGGTGTTGTAGATGTGGCCGTCGAAGGTGCAATTGGTGAGATCGACCATCTTGACGCGGTCGAGGCGTCCGTCAGTCTTGGCATTCAGCAGTGCCTGCTTGATCGTCTTCAGCGGCACCGCGCCATACATCGAGTATTCCGTCATCGGGAACGCCTCGACATAGAGCGGCTGGGCTCCGGCCAGCACCATTCCGTAGTGATGCGACTTGTGGCAGTTCCGGTCGACAATCGCGATGTCGCCGGGCGCGAGTAGCGCCTGCACCGCCATCTTGTTGGAGGTCGAGGTGCCGTTGGTGACGAAGAAGACGCGGTCGGCGCCGAGCGCCCTTGCCGCCTTCTCCTGCGCCTTCTTGATGTTGCCGGTCGGCTCGAGCATGCTGTCGAGGCCGCCGGTGGTGGCGCTGCTCTCAGCCAGGAACAGGTTCGGGCCGTAGAACTCGCCCATGTCGCGGATCCAATCGGACTTGAAGATCGACTTGCCGCGCGCGATCGGCAGCGCGTGGAAAGTCCCGATCGGACGTTGGGCATATTTCTTCAGATTGTCGAAGAAGGGCGTGTCGTAGCGATCCTGGATGCCTTCGAGGATCGACAGATGCAGCTCCAGAAGCTCTTCAACGGAATAGAAGATGCGGCGAACCACATCCGCCTCAGGATTGCCGGCCAGCTCTTCCACGTCGCGATTCGAAATCATGTAGAGATCGAGCTCGGGCCGGACGCGCTTGATGATGTGGGCCAGCCGCAGAGCCGAGGCGTCGGTTTCGTCGTTGAGACCGGCGGTCGCCATGATCGAGCGCAGCACAGGCGCATTGTGGCGCGAACGCAGGCCAAAGCCCTCGTTGATGATGACGGCGCCGATATTCGAATTGAGCATCGTGGCGCAGAAGGCATCCTCGAGGCTACCGACGATGACAGGTTCATAAATGAAGGCATCGACCGGCCGCCGCAGCTTGCGCCATTCGGCTGCAAGTACGGGCCATTGGCCGGGCGACACACCGGTGACAACCAGGGTCTCGAAATACGGCCTGCGCACGGTATGCGCACCGAAGCTCGGTGGCACCAGCTCGGGCGCATCGCCATTACCGTCATCCGTGGCGTTCCAGTCGCCGGCATGCTGGCGGAAGGACCGCGTGGCCAGCGCCTGGGCAATCCTTGTTGCAAGAGTGAAAGAGGTCGCGCCGTCGCCGGCGGCCGCGGCTTCCCGCAGCGCCGCCATCAGATGCATCCCGGGATAGCCGTGAAATTCTTCCGTGATCGAAAGATCGGCCAGCACCGCATCGTAGGCCGCGCGATTGCCGTCCCGCGCCCAGGTCTTGGCTGCCTCGACCAGATCGCGCCAATCGTCCGCCCGGGCGCCCGGGCCGGAGAAGAACTGGTCGATGCGCTTTTGCGCCGGCTTCGTGTCCTTGGCCATGTGTCTCTCCGATTCCTCGACAGTCCCTGCTCATCTGTTGATGGTCTCTGGGACAAGAATGATGCGTCACCGTGAGTTCGGGGCGGGCAACTCCATTGATCCAAGTCAAGGGTCGGACTCATTCTCAGGAGAGCATGAGCCGAACGACAGGTCGCATGGCAGCACGTAGCCCTCAGGCTGTTCGGTGCGCGGTGGCGGCCTGCTCGTCAGCGAGCACGCTGTCGAGCGTGCGCAGCCATTGGACGCTGTCGGTCCTCTCCGCGAGCCCTTCTGCATGCAGGAGATCGCGAAGCTGCGCATGCGCGCCGACGATACAGAGCACGATCTTCCGCGAGGCAAGTTCGTCGTGAAGGTCGTGCAGCATGTGCGCCCCGGCGAGATCGATATAGGGCGATGCCGAGAGGTCGCAGACCACCAGCCGAAGCCCGGATGAGGCCGCGAGCGCGTCCAGCACCCGGTCGAGGACGGTCTCGGCGTTGATGTAGAGCAGCGAGGCTTCGGGCCGGAAGGCAATGATTCCCGTCAGGGGCTCGACGCCCTCATGCCGCGCGCTGTCCGAATAGCGGCCGCTCCCCGGCAAACGACCGATGAAGGCGACGTGCGGTTGCGAGGCCCGTGCCAGCAACAACAGGATCGACGCGATCGAGGCGAGCAGGACGCCTTGGAGGATTCCGAGCAGCAGCACGGCAATCAAGGCAATTCCCGCCGCGTAGAAGTCGATCCGGCTGACCCGCCACATGCGTACGAGCGCCCGGATATCGACCAGCTTGTAGACCGCGGCAAAGACGATGGCCGCAAGCACCGCCTTGGGCAGATTGGTGAGCAGTCCCGTGAAGTACAGAAGGCAAAGTCCCAGCGCCGCCGAGCAGATCACCAGTGCCAGCGGGGTTCGGGCGCCAGCGCTGTCGTTGACCGCAGATTGCGACAGGCCGCCGGCGACGGGATAGCCGTGCCCGAGCGCGGCCGCGAGGTTCGCGGCCCCCAGCCCCAGGAACTCCTGCCTGACATCGAGAGAGTAGCCGTGCTTGGCGGCGAAACTGCGCGCGGCCGAAACCCCCTCGATATAGGCCAGCAGCACACATCCGGCGGCGAGCGGGAAGAGATCGTCGAAGTCAAGCAGGCCGAAGGTCGGCATCGACAACGCCGGCAGTCCCTGCGGTATCGTGCCGGTGACGGGCACGCCGAGCGAAGGAAGGCCGAGCAGCGTCGCTGTCGCGATCGCCAAGGCGACGATCGCGATTCCGACCGGCCTGCCTGGCAGGAGCCGCTCGCCGGACAGAAGCAGTAACAGCGCGACAGCACCGATGGCGAGCACGAGCGGGTTCGTCGCGCCGATCTGTCCGGACAGCTTGATCGCCCGGTCGAAGAAATTGTGGCCGCCACCGGCGACACCGAGCAGGCTCGGCAACTGGCTCATGATGATCGTGAGCCCCGCCCCGGCCTTGAAACCGACCAGGATGCTGTCGCTGACGAGGCGAACCAGCACGCTCAGCTTGAACAGCCAGGCGATGAGGCACAGCACCGCCACGGCAAAAGCCGCAAGGCTTGCGATCTGCGCATAACGTATGGCATCCCCTCCGGCCAGCGCTCCGACGGTGGCCGCAATCATCAGGGAGATCGCCGAGGTCGGACCGATCGCGAGTTGCCGCGAAGCTCCCAACGCCGCGTAACCAAGGCCGCCGAGCATATAGCCGTAAACCCCAACCTGAGGCGGCAAGCCAGCCATCGCGGCATAAGCGAGCGAGACCGGAATGGCGTAAGCCGCGAGCGTGACGCCGGCGACCGCGTCTGAAAAGAGCCACTCCCGCCGGTAGGCGGCAAGCCAGCTGGCCGGCGGCAAGAAGCGCATCCATCTGGGTTCCGACGGCGCATTCATTGGACGGCGCTCTGATCCGGGGCTTCGCAGCGCAGCAAGACGATGAGCAGCGTGGCCACGGGAATGCCGAGCGCGAGGTTCGGAACGGTCTTCGTGGCAAACGCGCCGGCCGCAGCGCCGACGCCGAACACGGCGCACAGCGCAAACAAGATGCCGGAACGGCGCAGCGTGCCGGGCGGCGCGCCGCCGGCGAAGGCGCCGAAGACCGTCTCGATCGCCTGCCGCAGATTGCCCGTGGCCATCACCGTGCTGCAAGTAACGCCTTCGACCTTGGTGAAGATCGCGGTCTGCATCGCGGCAACGAACGAGATACCGAGCGTGCCAGCCAGATCCGGCACCCTGTTGTGGAGGATGCTGATCGCGATCAGCAACAGTATCTCGAGCAATGTGCTGATTGCGCTGGCCCGCTCGCCCGCGACCCGGCGCAGCCACGCGGCGACCACGATACCAGCCGCAAAAGCCAGAAGCGGCGGCACGAAATGAAGGGCCTTGGTCCAGTCGCCGGCGGTCGCATTGACCCAGAGAAAGATCAAATTGGCGGTCTGGGCATTCGCCATCACCCCGTGGATGATCCAGGTATAGGCGTCGATATAGCCGCCGGCGAAGGCGAGCAACAGAACGATCTCGACCGTCTCGTCGCGGCGGATCGTGCCGGCTGCGAGGTCAAGAGCGCTCATGTCGACGATGCCGGCCGCGAACTCTGCATCATGCGATAGGCGGTCCCTCGTCGCTTCGAAGGCTTGATCTGGATCAAGCAATCCCTCGCGTTTTCGCAAATGAGATTGTGGCAAACCGCCGGAGGACTACGACATGGATACCGTCAGGTGGATCATCTCCGCCGCTCCGGAAATCTTTCTGCTGCTGGCCGTCGCCATCGGCACCGTCCTGGGCCGTGTCCGGATCCGCGGTTTCGCCATCGGGACCACCGCCTGCATCCTGATCGTGTCCGTGCTGCTCGGTCAGCTCGGGCATTTCGCGTTTCCCTCGCTGTTGCGCGTGATCCTGTTCAGCCTGTTCGTGTTCACGATCGGCTATCGGTCAGGCCCCGAATTCTTTGCATCTTTGAGCGTCCGCACGCTCGCCCAGGTCGCCATGGCGCTGGTGCTGGGCGGCACGGGCCTCATCATCGTGCTGTTGTTCGCCTACGGCCTCAGGCTCGATCCCGGCACGGCGTCCGGAATTGCGGCCGGAGCGCTGACCCAATCGTCCGTGATCGGAACAGCGTCCGGCGCACTGGCCCAGCTCGGTCTGCCCAAGGAAACGCTGGACCAGCAGGAGGCGAACATCGCAGCGGGTTACGCGGTGACCTATGTGCTCGGCTATATCCTGACCCTGCTGTTCGTCCCCTTTGTCGCGCCGAGATTGATGGGGATCGACCTGAAAGCCGAGGCCAAGAAGCTGGAGGCCGAACTGGCCGGCGGTGATCCGCCAAAGACCGAAAACCTAGCCTATCGCAAGTTCCAGGCCCGCGCCTACCGGGTGACCGCAGGTGCCGGACGTACCGTCAAGTCGATCGAGGAGGAAATCGGAAGCCGCACGGTGGTCGAGCGCATCGTCCGTCGAGGCGCGGACGTCGAGCCCCATTTGGAGACAGTGCTCGAGGCCGGTGACGATATCGTCATCGCGGGCCGCACCGCGGTGATTGTCGCCGCCAGGCCGATTATCGGCACCGAGATCGACGCCGACGAGATCCTGAAGGCCGTGCCGGGCAACGTGCTCGAAGTGCTTGTGGACAATCGCCATCTCCACGGCCGCTCGATCCAGGAGATTGCGGCCCGCGTCGGCGCCGACGCCCGCGGCGTGTTTCTGCGTGGCCTCATCCGCATGGGCCGCGAGGTACCCTTGAGCGCGGACACGCGCGTCTATGTCGGAGACGTCATGACGCTGGTCGGCAGCACGCGCCACATCGAACGTGCGGCAAAGACGATCGGACAGATCCTTCGTTCGGGCGATCGCACCGATATTGCGTTCCTGGCCGCTGGCATCGCGGCCGGCCTGCTCGCGGGGCTGGTCAGCTTCAGGGTCGGCGGCGTCGCCCTGACGCTTGGCGGTGGCGGCGGAGCCCTGATCGCGGGCCTATTCTGCGGCTGGCTGCGGTCGCGCAAGCCGACCTTGGGTGCAATGCCTCCGGCCGCGCAACAGACCTTGAGCGACCTCGGACTCGGCGGCTTCATCGCGGCGATCGGTCTCGGCAACGGCGCTGCCGCCTGGGCCGCGATCCAGGCTCACGGGCTGCTTCTGGTCGGCATGGGTCTCGTCATCACCATCGTGCCGCTGATCGTCGCGACGTTGTTTGCCTACCACGTGCTGCGCATGAACCCGGTCATCACCTGCGGCGCCCTGGCCGGTGCCATGACAGTGGATGCCGCGGTGACCGGTGCCTGCGAGGTGGCCGAGAGCCAGACGCCGGTCCTCGGCGTCGCCGTCCCCTACGCGGTCGGAAACGTGCTGCTCACCGTCCTCGGACCGATCATCGTGGCTGCAACCTACAACGGATGAGGGAAGCCAATGATGGTGCGGCCGGTCAGATCAGCGCTGGGATATTTTGCGGCTGTGCTATTCGCATGCGCTCCTCTCGCAGCCACGGCGCGCGATGGGGACGATGCACGCATCCAGGAGGAAGTCTGGGCACTGCCACTGGCGCTTCCGATGTTTGCGTATCTTGTGCGTCCGGTCGGCGACGGCCCCTTCCCGCTCGTGATCATGAATCACGGGGTCTCGCTTAATCCGAAGGACCGCAGCTTCTTTCCGCTGGTCGAATTTCGCGCCGCCGCGCAATGGTTCGCGAGGCGCGGCTACCTTGTGGTGGCGCCGGTCGGCACCGGTTATGGCGCAGCGGCCATCGACATTCCCGAGCGCGCCGTTTACGGACCGTTCTTCTCCAAGATCGGCAAGTGCAGCAATCCTAACTTCCGAGACGCCGGCCTTGCCGTCGCCCATGTCGACCTCGCGATTATCGAGTATCTGGCCGCCGAGAAGCGCATCGTCCCCAAGGATGTGATCGTCGTTGGGCAGTCCGCCGGCGGCTGGGCCTCGATCGCCTTGTCGAGCCTGAATCTACCTCAGGTCAAAGCCATCATCACCTTTGCTGCAGGCCGAGGTGGCAGAGTCGACGGCAAGCCGAACAACAATTGCGCACCCGACCGGCTGGTAGAGACGACCGCGGATTTCGGCCGCACCTCGCGTGTGCCGATGCTGTGGATCTACATCGAGAACGACACTTTTTTTGGTCCCGATCTGTCCAAGCGCATGCACGCGGTTTTCACGACTGCCGGCGGCCGCGCGGAATATCACCTCATGCCCCCCTTTGGCGATGAGGGGCATTTCTTCATCGGGTCGAAAGATGCGATTTCCCTCTGGTCGCCGCTGGTCACGAAATTCCTCGACGCGCAAAAGTGAGCTCCCGACGAAAGACCCGACCATGCTCAATGCCCGCAACTGCCTTGCAGCGCTTCTGGTCACCGCCCTCGCCGGCACCGCGACGCCGTCGGGACAGGCCACCCCGAAGGGCGCCCGGGCCGAGAAGCCGGCCGAAGTCGCGCCGCGCGGTCAACGCGAGGCCAAGGACATCAACTATGGCGCCTGGCAGAAGCTCTGCTTCAAAGCCGGCGGTGCACCCACGCTTTGCCGGACCTCGATCACGGGGCAGTTCGCAACCGGACAGACGGCAGTACGGGTGGATCTGATCGAGCGCGAAGACTCTGCCACGGCCCGGCTGCAACTGTTCGTGCCCGTCGGCATGTATCTGCAACAGCCACCAAGGTTGAGCATTGACCAGGGCACTCCCTTCCGCGTGCCCTATACGTGGTGTCTCACCAATCTCTGCATCGCCGCAGATGTCGCGGCGCCGAAGATCGTCAAGGAGATGGAGTCCGGCAAGATCCTGACGATCGAACTCATTGACTCCAACCTCCTCGCCATGACGACGTCGATCCCCCTGACGCAATTCGCCTCCGTCCACAAGGGGACGCCAGCCAGGACGTTGGAGCAGGATATCGACGAATGACGGCCCGCGCTGATCTCAGGAGGTCCTGGCGCGTTCGACGAATCCGATCAGTGACGCCGCCGTAAAGGGCTTGGTCAGATAGGCGATGCAACCGGACTCAAGCGCCGCGGCGCGGTTCGCAGGGCTGTCATTTCCAGTGATGAAGATCACCGGCGCCGTGACGCCCTGCTCGGCCAGGCGTCGCCGCACGTCGATACCGGATTGTCCCCCGAGATCGATATCGAGGACGATGCAGATCGCAGTGTCGAATTTGCCGTGCTGGAGCAAGGCCCCCGCGGACTCGAACAGCGTCGCTTTGAAGCCGTATCCGCGCAGCAGCCTGTTCATGCTGGTCCGCATGGATGCATCGTCGTCGAGGACAAAGACGGACCTGCGTAGCGGCAAGGCGATGTGCCTTTTCGAAAGATGATCGCGCGGTGAACGCCGTGCTGGCAATTGGATACTGGATCCGCTTGCTGCGCGTTGCCTGTCCATCATTGCGCACGGCTCGTGAAGCCGTGTCAACACGCTTCGATACTGTCTTTGGGGAGCGGTGGCAGCCAAATACCAATGACCGAAACTAACTCTCGTTGGTACCGAGCATTCCGAGCCGCTCCGCGATCGACACGAGAGCGGCAAGCGATTGAACCTGCATCTTTTCCATCACCTGGTGTCGATGCGCTTTCACGGTGCGCTCGGTCGTTCCGAGTTCGTGCGCAATCTGCTTGTTGATGCGGCCGCGCACGATGAGGTTGAACACCTGCCGCTCGCGTTGCGTCAGCGTAGCGAGGTGAGTTCGAAACGTGTCGAGCTTGGTGCGCTGGGCGCGCGCGGCCCGTTGACCCGCCAGAGCCCGTTCGATGGCATCGATCAATTGCTCGGACGATATCGGCTTGGTCAGGAAGTCTTCGGCTCCCGCCTTGATCGCCCTTACGGTGGTCGGGGTATCAGCGTGCCCTGTCAGGAAGATGATCGGCAGCGTCGAGCCGGATGCGATCAGTTTGGCCTGCAAATCGGGACCGCTCAATCCGGGAATGCGCACGTCGAGCAGAATGCATCCCACCTGCGCGTCATCGAGCGGAGATTCCAGCAACTCCAGCGCCGAAGCATAGGTCACCACCTTGTAGCCCGCGAGCTTCAGGCGCCGCCCAATCGCCGTCCGAAAGGACTCATCGTCATCAACTACGTGAACGAGACCCGGCACCTTCACCTCTCGGCCAGTTCCAGCACAATCGACGCCCCGCTCCGCAAAGTCCATCGTCAACAGTCCGCAAATCGGACTAACGGTACACCATCAATCCCGGCCTCGGCAGCGAAGTCTCATTCCACGCATCAAGCCGCGGGGCTTGTCCCTTGGTACAATGAACCTAGGGACAATGGATTGAAATACCGCCTTGGCAGAAAATCAACCTCGGCGAGAGCGAGACAGCACGGCGTACTCCCGGCTCGAAGTATCTCGTCTGGCGGGTTAATTCGGCAAGAGGTTGGGGGTTTTGCCATGTTTGTTCGCATTGCCACCGATTCCGCACAGCGCCCCAATTCCCTCCGCGACCTCGGAATGACCAGCGATTCAAAGGCGATCGTCAGTTTAAGCGAGTTTTCATACAGAAAAGGAAAGGAGATTTACGGCGAGAAGGAGCCCGCCGAGTACGTCTATCAGGTCAAGGCTGGCGCAGTCCGAAGCTACAAGCTGCTGTCTGACGGCCGCCGACAGATCGGGGCCTTCCACCTGAGGGGCGATATTTTCGGCCTCGAGAACGGCAGCGAGCATCGGTTCACAACGGAGGCCGTGATCGACACCACGGTGCGTCTGATCAGGAGGCAAAGTCTCGAAACGGTGGCCGAGAGCGATGCAACGGTGGCAAAAAATCTGCTCAGCTTGACCACGAACAATCTCCAGCACGCGGAAGACCACATGCTGTTGCTCGGCCGCAAGACGTCGCTGGAGCGGGTCGCGGCCTTCCTGCTCGAAATGGACAAACGGCTGACGGCGGCTGGGATCATGGCCCTCCCGATGTCGCGGCGCGATATTGCCGACTATCTCGGGCTGACACTGGAGACCGTGTCGCGCGCTCTGTCGCGCCTGCACGAATTCGGCGTCCTGGGCTTTGTCGGAAATACGCAGCGCCAAATCGTGCTGCTGGACAGAGAACGGCTGGCGGGTCTTGATCTCCAGTCCTGACCGGACAAGGCTCTCTATCCAATCGCATCGCCCCGCGGCAATTCCCTCAGTCCGAGGTGCCCCAGCATTTTGAGCAGAACTTCGAACAAGATGGCCGCGGACCAGCCAAACAGCAGGACCCCATTCATCGCAGTGAACGGGCCGATCAGGCGCCATGCCGCTGCCGGCGTGATGTCGCCGTAGCCAAGCGTGGTGTAGTTGACGAAGGCGAAATAGAGCACATCGCTGCCGGGCGGAGCCGCCTGCACCACATGATACGATAAGGCCCAAACCAGGATTTCAAGGACGTGAGCGAGTTCCAGCACCGCTGCGGTCACGGTCATGACGCCCATCAGGTGCCAATTCTGCCGGCCGGATTCCCGAAGGCCGGCCCTGCGCGCGATCGACACGGCAATGACGGTCACGAGCGCATGAATCGCGATGTTGATCGCGCTGACAAGCACGCCGACGGCAAACTGTAACATCATTGCGCGGGCACTCCTCGCTGGATTTTAATCCAGGCCGCAACCAGCTCCCAGGCGACGGACAAGATGATCGGCCCGATGAAGAGACCGATGATCCCGTGGGCAAGCGTGCCGCCGATCACTCCGATAAGGATGACGACCATCGGTGTTGTCAGTCCCCGGCCCAACACAAGCGGCTTCAGGATATTGTCCAGGAGTCCGACGACAACGAAAAATCCCGTCAACAGCGCGGCCGTGGTGACGTCCTTGTCCACCCAGATCCAGATGAGCGCGGGCACGAGCAAGAGGAATGCGCCGATCTGAACAATCGACAGCAACAAGACTATCAGGGCCAGCAGACCGGCGCTCGGCAAGCCTGCCAGCCTGAAGCCGATCCCGGCGGCGAGGGCCTGCACGAATGCCACCCCGATCACGCCCTGAGATACGGCGCGGATCGTGGCGCCCGCGAGCTCCAGGAATTGCTCACTCTGCTCCGGCACGATCCGGACCAGGAAACCCCGGATCGCGGCGACGAGTTGCGGCCCATAGGGAAACAGGAAGCCGGCGATGAAGACCGACACCAGGAACTGCAGCGCACCGACGCCGGCGCTGCCGGCAAATGACAGCATCACGCCTGCAAGCGGCTTCAGATACGGCGCCACCTCGCGCACAACGGCGCGAATATTGGTGTAGGCCAGATTCCAGAGATCGAAGAGTTGGGGGCCGATCAGCGGCCAGCGCTTGATCTGTTCCGGGGCGGCCTGCAGCGCGAGATCACCGGTGCCGATCTGGCTCGCAAGGTCTCTGATGCCTTCGACCGCGCTCAGCCCGAGCCATGCCGCGGGGCCGAGAACAATGCCTAGCGTGACCAGGGTGAGAATGGCTGCGGCGATCCGTGGGCGTCCGCCGAGGCGTTTGGCGAGCCAGCCGAACGCCGGATAGAATGCCACCGCAAGCACCGCACTCCAGGTCAGGATCGGTACGAAGGGCCGGATGATGATGAAAGTCCAGACGATCAACAGGGCCAGCAGTGCCAACCGGATCAAAAGCTGGACAATGCTTTCGGCGCTGACGAGATCGCGAGGAGGCTTCAAGGCTGGAGTCTCATGAACGTAAAGTGGCGCGCCTAGACAGCGTCGGGCTACAGCCGCCGGCTTGATCCAGGTCAAGCGGTCGCGGAGTTTCTGCCGCAGCTGCAGGGGTGATCAAGCCAAATCGGCGGGCGGTGAGGCAACTACGGGCCTCGCGCGTAGCCACCAAACGGAGCTAGCAATATTCGCGCTCGGGAAAACCACAACAGTGCGTCACGAGTTCAAACGCACGGGGCCCATAAGTTGGAGCAGCGGTGAAGCGCGACGCAAACCTTTAGACGTAAGTCACTGAATTCGTTTGGAAGTTCGAACGTTCACGACAATATCCTGGCGGAAGGGGTGGGATTCGAACCCACGGTACCCTTGCGGGCACGCCGGTTTTCAAGACCGGTGCCTTAAACCACTCGGCCACCCTTCCAAACTCGGAATGGCTGTCGCTTAACGCAGTCGACCGCGCAAGGCAACGCGAAGTTGGGCCATGCCGACGCGATCGAGGTTTGGGCCGGGCTGAGGGGGTGTGGCCGCGGCGGACTTGGCGGGGCCCTGCTGCGGCTATCGTTTGAGACGCCTTGGCGGCTGCGGAGCGCAACCCTCCGTTGACCCGGATCAAAGTATTTCCGCCGCCCGTCACTAGCGTTGGTTGACGCCATGGACGGAGGATGACGATGGGACTGAAGCGACTCCTGGTAGCCGTAGCGCTCCTGGTTGGATTTGCCACACCTGCACTGGCGCAGCCGTTTCCGCGTCCGGTGCTGCAATTTACCGGTCAACTGATCTTCGGCCCGACGCTCATTGTCGGGCTGACGGTGGTCAACTGGCGCGACTACTCACACTCCCTGTTTGCGGAATCGCCCAAGCTGCCGCCGTGCGGGCTCAACACATCGGCGTCGCGGACCTGGGTCGATATCTACAACGCCAGAGGCCGAAGGCTCTATGGATTCTGTGACTTCGCCGATCCGTCCAATCTCTCGCAGCTCTTTTTCTCGGTTCCCATCACCGAGCGGCCAAGGGCGGTTTACGTCACGCTCACCGACCGGTTGCGACATCGAATAGTCGTGTCGAACAAGGTCGTGATTCCCTGAGCCGGAAAACAGAAAACGCGGCGCCCTTGGGAGCGCCGCGCCAAATCCGTTGGTGACGATGGCTGCTCAGTACCCGCAGGACGCGCAGTTCATCTGCACCGGGGCGTAATAGGAGTAGCCGGGCGACACCATCTCGACGCGCTGGCGCGTGGCATATTGCGGCGGGATGTGCTGGTACTGCACGCTCGGCGGCGCAACCATGACGGTCTGCGGTACCATCACGGTGCGGTACTGCGCCGGCGTGCGGTGCGCGACGGTTGCGCCCGGCGACACCATCACGGTCTCGTCGACGGTGCGGTATTGCGGCTGCACGTATTGCTGCTGATAGCAGGTCTGGCACGGCGGCGGCGCGTAGCAATTGTAGCAGCCGGCGGAGGCCGCGCCCGTCATGGAAATCGCGGCGACGGCGGTGGAGAAAACAACAGCGAGAGTACGAGACATTTTGCGGCGCCCCAGTTGCCCGAAATGGATTTGCGAAGGTCGGCGCATTATACGCCGCAAAATTTGGGGCTGCTGAAGTTCGTCGAGGCATCCTTAATACGAACGGCCGGCTTTCGCCGACCGTTCAGAACTTGTTGACCATGTGCGACCGCATCGTTCGCAATCACAGCAGGCGCACGACGCTCTCATTTCGAACGACGCTTGACCTCGCGCACCGCACCGCGCGCGGCGCTGGTGGTGAGTGCTGCATAGGCCTGCAGCGCGGTCGAGACGTTGCGCTTGCGGCCGACAGCCTGCCAGGCGGTATCGCCCTTCGCCTCCTCCGCGGCACGGCGTCTGGCGAGTTCCTCGTCGGAGACCTCGAGGGTGATGCTGCGGTTCGGGATGTCGATGGCGATGCGGTCGCCGGTGCGCACCAGGCCGATGTTGCCGCCTTCGGCTGCTTCCGGCGACAAATGGCCGATCGACAGGCCGGACGAGCCGCCCGAGAAGCGGCCGTCGGTGACGAGCGCGCAAGCTTTGCCGAGGCCCATCGATTTCAGGTAGCTGGTCGGATACAGCATCTCCTGCATGCCGGGGCCGCCGCGCGGGCCTTCATAGATGATGACCACGACCTCGCCGGCGACGACCTTGCCACCCAAGATGCCTTCGACGGCTGCGTCCTGGCTTTCGAACACCCGCGCCGGGCCGGAGAATGTCAGGATCGAGGCATCGACACCCGCGGTCTTCACGATGCAGCCGTCCTGCGCGAGATTGCCGTAGAGCACGGCAAGACCGCCGTCCTTGCTGAAGGCGTGCTCGAGATTGCGCACGACGCCCTTCTCGCGATCGGTATCGAGTTCGTCGTAGCGGCGCTCCTGGCTGAAGGCGACTTGGGTCGGGATGCCGCCGGGCGAGGCGCTGAAGAAGGTGCGGACCGACTCGCTCTTCGAGCGCTTGATGTCCCAGCGCTCCAGCGACTCCCTCATGGTCGGCGCATGCACTGTCGAGACCGAGGTGTCGATCAGGCCGGCGCGATCGAGTTCGCCGAGAATGCCCATGATGCCGCCGGCACGATGCACGTCCTCGACATGCACGTCGGCGACCGACGGCGCGACCTTGCAGAGCACGGGCACGCGGCGCGACAGCCGGTCGATGTCCTGCATGGTGAACTTGACCTCGCCTTCATGCGCCGCCGCCAGCAGATGCAGCACCGTGTTGGTCGAGCCGCCCATGGCGATGTCGAGCGTCATCGCGTTCTCGAATGCCGTGAAGTTCGCGATGTTGCGCGGCAGCACCGAGGCGTCGTCCTGCTCGTAATAGCGGCGCACGATATCGACGATCGTGTGGCCGGCCTCGACGAACAGGCGCTTGCGGTCGGCGTGGGTGGCGACGACAGTGCCGTTGCCGGGCAGCGCGAGTCCAAGCGCCTCGGTCAGGCAGTTCATTGAGTTGGCGGTGAACATCCCCGAGCAGGAGCCGCAGGTCGGGCACGCCGAGCGCTCGATCACCTTGACGTCCTCGTCGCTGACCTTGCTGTCGGCGGCGGCGACCATGGCGTCGATCAGGTCGACCGCCTTGGTCTTGCCGGCCAGCTTGACTTTGCCGGCCTCCATCGGTCCGCCCGAGACGAACACGGCGGGAATGTTCAGCCGCAGCGCGGCCATCAGCATGCCGGGCGTGATCTTGTCGCAATTGGAGATGCAGACCATGCCGTCCGCGCAGTGGGCGTTGACCATGTACTCGACGCTGTCGGCGATCAGCTCGCGCGACGGCAGGCTGTAGAGCATGCCGTCATGGCCCATCGCGATGCCGTCGTCGACCGCGATGGTGTTGAACTCCTTGGCGACGCCGCCGGCCTGCTCGATCTCGCGGGCGACCAGCTGGCCGAGGTCCTTGAGGTGGACGTGGCCCGGCACGAACTGGGTGAAGGAGTTGACGACCGCGATGATCGGCTTGCCGAAATCGCCGTCCTTCATGCCGGTCGCGCGCCAGAGGCCGCGGGCGCCCGCCATGTTGCGGCCGTGGGTGGTGGTGCGGGAGCGATAGGCTGGCATGGCGGTTTCCGTCCTCGGTTTGACCGGCCGGGCGTGAAAAATGTGATGCCGCCTCAGGCCTTTGTGGCCGGATAGCGCAGCCGGGGAACGCGCGCAACGGGAACTTGGGGCGAAGATGGCCGGATCGGCCCCTCGCAGGCCTCCCCTGCTCCCGGCGCTTGGGCTGGTCCGTGCCACGGACGCAGCGCAGCGTTGTCCCGGCGATGCGAAGCATCGTCCGGCGCGACGGTGCGCTGCAGAGCCACGGCCCAGAACTTGCGGCGGGATGGGTCCTGGTTCTGCGGAGCGGCACTCCGTGCCGCACCGCGCCCGGACACGAAACCTCCGAGACCTATTGCAGCGTCGGATCGAGCCGGTCGCGCAGCCAGTCGCCGATCACGGACACCGCGAGCGTGGTGATCACGATAGTCGTGGCCGGGGCCAGCATGATCCAGGGCGCCCGGGTCAGGTATTCGCGGCCGTAGCCGACCATGTTGCCGAGGCTGGTCATCGGCGGCTGCACGCCGAGACCAAGGAAGGACAAGCCCGACTCCATCAGGATCACCTCGGGAAAGACCAGCGTCGTCGAGACGATCAGGGTCGAGGCGATGTTGGGCAGGATGTGGCGCAGGTAAATCCGGGCCGGCGTCGCGCCCAGCTGGCGGACCGCGGCGGCATAGCCTTGCGCATTGGCGGAGATGGCGAGGCCACGGGCGATGCGGGCGTAGCGTTCCCAGCCGAACATGCCCATCAGCCCGATGAGCAGCGGCAGCGAATTGCCGAAGAAGGCGAGCACGGCCAGTGCCATGATCAGGAACGGCATGCTGGCCTGGAAGTCGGTCAGCATCAGCACAAATTGCTCCACGGCGCCGCGAAAATGCGCGGCGAGGAAGCCGAGCGTGGTGCCGACGATCGCCGAGATCGCAGTCGCACCGAAGGCGATCAGCAGCGAGATGCGGATCGAGACGAGCAGCCGCGACAGCACGTCGCGGCCGAGTTCGTCCGTGCCGAGCCAGTGCGCGACATTGCCGGGCGCCGCGAGGCGATTGCGGAGGTCGAGCTGGGTGTAGCCGTAGGGCGCGATCTTTTCGGCGAGGGCTGCGATCACCAGCATGGCGATGATCCAGATCACCGCAAGCACCACCGACAGCGGAATCGCCGGGAGACTGATACGGCGGCGGCCGGTGGTGTCCTTCAGCGTCGCGTCGGTCATGCATGCGCTCCTTTGGCGCGCAGCCGCGGATCAAGGAAGCCGTAGAGGAAATCCACCACCAGGTTGGAGGTAACCATTGTCATCGCGACCAGCAGCAGGATGCATTGCACGACGGCAAGATCGCGGTTGGCGACGGCAACGACGAGCAGGCGCCCTACTCCCGGCCAGGAAAACACACTCTCGACCACCACGGCGCCCGCGATCAGCGTGCCCACCATGAAGCCCAGAATAGTGACGGTCGGAATTGCCGCGTTCGGCAGCGCATGCGAGGTCACCACCTTGCGCCACGGCACGCCCTTGGCGGACGCCGTGCGGATATAGGGCTGGCCCAAAACCTCCAGCATCGCGCTGCGTGTGAAGCGCGCCAGCACGGCCGCACCACCGAGGCTCAGCGTCACGATCGGCAGGATGGCGTGACGCCAGCTGTCCTGTCCGCCCGACGGCAGCCAGCCGAGCTGCACGGCGAAGACGAGCACGAGCAGCAACGCGAGAACAAAACTCGGCACGGTAAAGCCAGCGACCGCGGTCATCATCACGGCGCGATCGATGGCCGAGCCGCGATGCAACGCGGCGTAGATGCCGGCGGGGATACCGAGCACGACCTTGAAGAAGAAGGCCGGCAGCGTCAGTGCCAGCGTCGCCGGAATGCGCTCCAGCACCAGCTCGATCGCGGGCCTTCCGTCGCGCATGGAACGGCCGAGCTCGCCCTTCGCAATGGCGCCGAAATAGTCGAGGTACTGAAACCAGATGGGATCATCGAGGCCCCACGCCTTGCGGAACGCTGCGAGCACCTCGGGCGGCGCCTCCGGCCCCAGGATCATCAGCGCGGGATCGCCTGACAGCCGGAGCACGACGAAGGCGAAGGTGACGACGAGCACGATCGTCAGTGCCGCGCGGCCGAAGCGAATGGCGAGATAGCGTCCCATCACGCGGCGTCCCGCGTCTCGGCACCGGTGACAAGATGACAGGCGACCTGCCTGTTACCGCCGACGGCCGACAACGCAGGCACCTCGCGCGCACAGCGCGCGATGGCGCGCGGGCAGCGCGGATGGAAGGCACAGCCTTGTGGACGCGCGGCCGGATTCGGCGGATCGCCCGCGAGCACGATACGGCCTGCGCTGCGGCGGCCCGGCGCGGGCGAAGCTGAGACCAGCGCCTGCGTATAAGGGTGCTCGGGCCGGGCGAACAGATCGTCGGCGCTGCCGATCTCGACGATGCGGCCGAGATACATCACCGCGACGACATTGCTGATCTGCCTGACGACGCGCAGATCGTGGCTGATGAACAAAAGCGTCAGTCCCAGTTGAGCCTGTAGATCGCAGAGCAGGTTCACGACCTGCGCCTGAATCGAGACGTCGAGCGCGCTGACGGGCTCGTCGCAGACCAGGAAATCCGGCTTCGTCGCAAGGGCGCGTGCCAGCACGATACGCTGGCGCTGGCCGCCGGACAGCGCACCGGGATAACGCGCGCCATGCGCCGGCGTGAGCTCGACCGCGAGCAGCAAGTCGCGCACGCGGTCCTCGCGCTCGGCGGGCGTGCCGAGATTGTGGATGTCGAGGGGTTCGCGGATCTGCGTTGCGACCGGCAAGCGTCGGTCCAGCGCGCCGAGCGGGTCCTGGAAGATCATCTGCATGCGCGCGCGTTGCGCACGCCAAGCTGCCGTGCCGGGCGCAGCCATCGGCTTGCCGTCGAACCTCACCTCGCCGCTGTCGGGCGGCTCGAGGCCCAGCACGATGCGGCCGGTGGTGGATTTGCCCGAACCGGACTCGCCGACGAGGCCCAGCGTCTGGCCTTTCGGGATGGCCAGCGACACGCCGTCGACAGCATGCACGGCCGCAGCTCGGCCGAACATGCCGGAGCGCATCGAATAAGTGCGGGAGATGTCGGAGACTTCGACGAGCGGCGGGCTCATTCGGCGGCGATCCCGAGCAGCGTGCGGCGCGAGGCCTCGGCGCGGATGCAGGCGACGGCGCGCTCGTCGGCAATCGGTGCCAGGGTCGGCGCGGCGAGACCACAAAGGTCCGCTGCCAGCGCGCAACGCGGCGCGAAGGCGCAGCCATCAGGCATCATCGCGGGATCGGGCACCGTTCCGGGAATGGCGGTGAGACGGCGGCGTGGTCCATCGAGCGGCGGCAATGCACCGATCAGGCCTTGTGCATAGGGGTGCACGGGATCGGCGAATAGCTGGTTGCTCGGGGCCTGCTCGACGATGCGGCCGGCATACATCACCGCGACGCGGTCGCAGTTCTCGGCGACGACGCCGAGATCGTGGCTGATCAGCACCATCGCCATGCCGAACTCGCGGCGGACCGACGACAGCAGCTCCAAAATCTGTGCCTGAATGGTGGCATCGAGCGCGGTGGTGGGTTCGTCCGCAATCAGAACGTCGGGATTTCCAGCAAGCGCCATCGCGATCATGATGCGCTGGACCTGGCCGCCGGAGAATTCGTGCGGATAGGCTTCGAGCCGACGGCCGGCGTCGGGAATGCCGACGAGATCGAGCAGCCGGCGCGCTTCCGCCTTCACGGCGTTGCCTTGGATATCGCGATGCAACACCAAGGCTTCGGAGAGCTGCTTGCGGATGGTCAGCACCGGGTTGAGCGCGCTCGCCGGGTCCTGGAAGATCATGGCAACCCGCCCGCCCCTGACCCGGTCGAGCTCGCCGGCCGGCGCGCCCAGGATTTCGCGTCCGTCGAGCCGCACCGAACCCGTGACCTTGGCATGCCGCGGCAACAGCCCGAGCGCGGCAAGCCAGGTGACCGACTTGCCCGATCCGGACTCGCCGACGAGGCCAAGCGCCTCGCCCTTGCCTAGAGCGATATCGACGCCGCGCAGGACCGGCACGCCGTTGAAGGCGACGCTGAGGCCCTGAATATTGACCAGTGGAGTCACGCTCACGCCTCGAAATTGCCGGCGCGGAAATCCATCGCGAAGGCGGGCGACGCCTTCCACTTGATCGATTTCGGCTTGGCCGTGAAGGTCGCGTTCTGATGCAGCACCGTATAGGCAGGATCTTCGCGCTCGGCGATCTCCAGCATGCGGCGGAACGCCTTCTTGCGCGCGGGCCGGTCGGTCGAGGTTTCCAGGAACTCCGAGAGCTTGTTCAGCTCGGCGTTGGTCCATTCGCCGATCTGCTGCTGCTGGCCGTTCGGGCCGTGCTGGGCGACCAGCGACGAGACGGGATCGTTGAAGGCGGCCGAGTTCGACCAGTCGCGCACGGCACGGGTCGGCGCGCGTTCCATGATCTGCGACCAGTTCTCCTTGGTCTCGATCTGGACGTTGAGGCCGACCGACTTCCACATCTCGACCAGCACCTGCGCGGTCGCGACCTGGTTGGTGTAGTAATTGTTGAGCAGGCGATACGGAATCGGATCGCCTTTATAGTTGGCCTGCTTGAGCAGATCCTGCGCCAGCTTGGGATCGTAGGCCGGTACGCTCCAGTCGGCGTTGAACATGTCGCCGTAGAACTCCCATTGCAGGCCCTTCGGCACGCGGGTGCGGCCCGCCCACAGGCTGTCGACGATGGCCTGGCGGTCGATCGCGTGGGTGAAGGCGCGGCGCACCAAGGGATTGGCGAGCACGGCATGGTTCTTGTCGAACACGGTCAAGCGATGGTTCAGGATGGTGCCGCCCTGCACTTCGAACGCGGCATTCTTCTCGATGCCGGCGATCTGGTCCGGCGGGATGTCGCAGGCGAACTGGTACTCGCCCGACAAGAGGCCGTTGATGCGGCTCGCGACTTCGGGCACTTCGAGGAAGCGGATACGCTTGAGCGGCGGACGGCCGCCCCAATATTCGTCATGTGCTTCAAGCGTCAGCGACACGTCGGGCTTGAGTTCGACGACCCTGTAGGGACCGGTTGTCACGGGCTTGCGCGCCCAGTCGAGATAGCTCGCGGATTCGTCCCAGGCGCGGCGGTTCATGATGTCGGAACCGTAGCGCGACAGCCGGCCCTCGATCGTGACGTCGGGCGTCGCGTTGTAGAAGCGCACGGTGTATTTATCGACGGCATCGACGCGCACGAGGTCCGGCCAGATCCGGCGTGCGACCGCGGGGACATCAGGCGGCAATTCCTTGCCCGGCCGTGGCGTCGGGATCTTCTCGAAGGCCTGGATGGTCGAGCGGCTCTTGGCCTCGGTCTCACCGAACATGCGCTCGCGGCTGAAGGTGAAGACGACATCCTCTGCGGTCAGCTCGTCACCGTTGTGGAACTTGACGCCCTGGCGCAGCTTCACCTCGACGGTCTGGTCGTCGATGCGGCGCCATTCGGTGGCAAGGCCCGGCACAGCCTCCAGGTTACCACGCCAATTCTTGGAGATCAGGCCTTCCCAGATCGAGGAGAAGAACACGCGCTCGCCGACATTGGACTGCTCGCGCAGCACGTCGAGCACGTTCGCGTTCGTCACCTTCTGCACGGCGATCGTCACCGACGGACGGTTGTCGCCCTGCGCGATGGCAAAACGCGGCAGCAGCAGTGTGCCTGCGGCGGCGCCGCCGGTCTTCAGGATGGTGCGACGGGTGAATTTGGTCATGGCGCTAGCCTCGGATGATGCGGTTATTCGGCGAGACCGAGCGCGGCGAGATGGGCGGCACCGGCGCGGACGTCGTCGTGGTTGCGGAGTTCGAGGATCAGCCGCGGATTCGACGTCAGCCGGCCTAGCGCGCGGAATACGGCGACCCAGGGAATGTTGCCCTCGCCCGGCGCCCAGTGCCGGTCGGCAAAGCCGTCGGTGTCCTGCAGATGCACATGCGTGAGCATGTCGCCGGCGGTCTCGACGTAGTAGTCGACTGGCGGCGCGCCTGTGGAGCTGTGGGCGTAGTTGGCATGTCCGGTGTCGAGCGAGACGCGGACCTTGGCGCTTTCGAGCGCCTTGGCGAGGCGCACCCGGTCACGCGGATCCCTGTCCTCGATGTTCTCGATGACGATTTCGCAGCCGATCGTCTCGGCGCGGGCGATCACCTCGGCGAGCGTCGCCTTGACGCGTTCGACCAGATTGCCGCGATTGTCCGGATAGAGATCGAGATTGTTGTGATCCCAGGTCGTGAACGGCGAATGGATCACCATCTGCGTCGCGCCGAGGAACTCGGCGGCATCGAGGCCCTGGATCAGGCGCTTGGTCACGGCCTGGCGGATCATCGGATCGTGGCTGTCGATCTTGAAGCCCCAGAATGGGCCGTGGATGCCGAGCCGGCCGGTATGGCCGGAGAGCATCTGCTTGATGTCGGTCGCAGCACTTCGCCAGTCGCCATCGAGCAGGTCGGCGCGGAAGAAATCCTGGATCTCGAGATCGCGCTGCCGGTCGAGAAGCCAGTCACGATGCGCGGGGATCGATTTGATGGACAATGCTGCGCCCAGCACCGGCTTCGACATGGCTTGCTCCTTGATCGTCGGCGATGACGGGAGCAGCGCTAGACCAGTTCAATGACAGGCCGGTGAAATGCAGATTCCGCAGGGCGAGGAGATGTGGACATCTCCTGGTGCGGTTCCGTTTTGTGCCTTCGCGATCGCGGTGCCGATGCCGAATGGACACAGCGCAAGCGGTATCCGTGTCCGTAGTGCTCCGGAATGGAATCCTGCCGCGATGTCACGTACATCGCGTGCATCGATCGGCGGCCACTTCCACGGGCATCACCCTACGATCGCGCTACATGGGGTTGGGGGACCGCATGGGGCGGGGGATTGAAGGCTGGGGCAGGTGACGAGGTCCGGACTCCTAGGCACTCCGGACCTCGAAGCTTTCTGAAATTGAACGCAGCAACGCGCCGTCCGGTTGGGGCATCCGGGCGGCGCGTTGTCGTTCCAGGCGCGTCTTTCGATCAGCGCGTCTGCGGTTCGATCGTCACGGTGCAGTCGCCCTGCCCTTGCGTCGCGACCACGATGTTGCCGGCCGGCGCACCGAGCGCGATCGGTGCGGACGAGCTGCCATCCGGCATCTGAACTGTCACGCTCAGCGAGTCCGTACGCCCGGTCGAACCGACGGTTGTCGGCTCGGCCTCGGCGACATTGCCCGATGCATCGCGGCGCATGATCCGGCAATTCAGGCTATTGCTCGTCGTGCTTCCGGCCGCCGCAACACTCGACGTGGCGCTGCCGCTCATCTGCGCGCGGGCTCGCGACGGATCGCGCGGCACCTGGCTGACGATGCGATGCGTGCGCGGCTCGACGATGACGACATCGTCATCGGTCGTGAAATATTCGTAGTCCCGGTATTCCGGCTCGATCGAGATGATTTCTGGCGGCACCCGGTAGAGACGCACGCGCGGCGGGATCGTCTCGCCCACCCGAATCGAAATGTTAAGGTTGCGTTCCGGTTGCGCCAAACGCGCGCGGCTCACGGTTTCAGAGATCCGCACCTGCTTCTCGGTCGTGACGCTGGTCTGCTGACCGACCTGCGTGTCGGTCCGGGTGGTCTGATTGGCTTGATTGGTCTGCGTGCCGGAAGGCGCGGTTTGGGCGTTGTTGGTGGGGGCCGTGCGGTTCGTGTCCGTCGCGGTGGCCGGCCGGTTGTTCTTCTGCTCGGCCGCATCGCGCGGGGACTGGTTCTGCTCTTTCTGGTTGGCCGCGGCTCCCGCCCGCTCGTTTTGCTGGCCAGCGGTGCCAGTCTTGGACTTCTCGGACTCGGCGGTTGATTTCTGCGGCGCGGACTTGTCCTGCTTCGTCTCGGCGCTGCTCTTGCCGGTCTCGCGGCCTTGTTTCGTGGTGTCGGCTTCACGGTTGCGATCGCGCGAAGGCTCGCGGGATTCTTGTGCCTGATCCTTCGCCTTGGGTTGGTTGCGCTCGGCAGAACCGGCAGGTTGGCGCTTGTCGTCATTGGCCTCTTGCTTGGCAGCGCCGCCCTTCTCCTCGCGGCCGGCGCCCTGCAGTCGCTCCTGGACCCCCTGCGCGCGCTCTTGAACGCGCTCCTGAGCGGCGCCGCGTTCGGGCGCAGCGCCCTTCGCCGGTTCCTCGGTCCGTTTCGGCTCGCTGCGCTCGCCGGGCGCCTGGGCGTAGGCCAATCCGGATGCGAGCATAAGTCCAACGGCAGCAGTCGACAGCATCAAGTGTTTACGCATGGTCCCTCTCCTCGACAATTCGTAACAACAGACGCGAACGCTCTGTCGATGCGATTGTTCCTGAGCGGAACGAGGGGCGATCAGCCTGGGCTCACCATTGGGTCCTTCAACGTCAGCCGGGCGGTGAATGTCACGCTGGTCTTGCCGACCAGCGCCATGCCTTCGACCTCGGCGCCGCCGGCGGAGTAGTCACCCGAGAAACCGCAGGTGACCTCCCTGCCACCGAACGCCAGCGTTCGGCCGACGGCTTCGGTGTGCTGATTGACGGTCATGTCGCCGCGCCACTTGCCGTTCCGGAAGGTGTAGGTGCCGGTGTAGTAGAAATAGCTGTCGCCGCCCAAGATGCGCCCGTCGCAGAGCACGACAACGCCCCTCGCCTGCCCGCGCTTGCCGTCGCGCATTTCGATGTCGAAGATGTAGAGGCCGTTGACGACCCTGGCCTCCTCCGCTTTCGCCCCATCCCCGGCCGACATCCGATCATCTCCCCAACAATCCGCCCCGATCAGTGCGGCACGTTCCGCTCGAGATCCTCGAGCCAGGCCACCGCGCTCGAATCCGACGGGGCGCGCCAGTCGCCGCGCGGCGACAGCGAGCCGCCCGCCGAGACCTTTGGCCCGTTCGGCATCGCCGAGCGCTTGAACTGGCTGAAGGCGAAGAAGCGGCGCAGGAACACCTCGAGCCAGCTGCGGATCTCTTTGAGATCATAGGCCTTGCGCCGATCGTTCGGAAATGCCGGCGGCCACTCGCCCTTGGACACGTCCTTCCACGCGTGTTGTGCCATGAAGGCGATCTTGGACGGACGCATGCCGAACCGCAGCGTGTAGAACAGATTGAAATCCTGCAGCTCGTAAGGGCCGACAGATGCTTCGGTGCTCTGCGGCTTCTGGCCGGGCTTCACCGGCACCAGCTCGGGCGAAATTTCGGCAACGAGGATCGAGCCAAGCGTGCGGTTGACGTCGGCGCCGAACTGCTTCGATGCGATCACCCAGCGGATCAGATGCTGGATCAGCGTCTTCGGCACGCCGGCATTGACGTTGTAATGCGCCATCTGGTCGCCGACACCATAGGTGCACCAGCCGAGCGCGAGCTCGGAGAGATCGCCGGTGCCGATGACGATGCCGCCGTGATGGTTGGCGAGGCGGAACAGATAATCCGTGCGCAAACCGGCCTGCACGTTCTCGAAGGTGACGTCGTAAAGCTTCTCGCCCCTGCCGAAGGGATGACCGATGTCCTTCAGCATCTGCGTCGCCGTGGTACGGATGTCGAGCTCCTGCCAGCTCGTCTGCAACGCTTGCATCAGAGCCAATGCATGGGTCTTGCTCTCGCTGCCGGTGGCGAAGCCCGGCATGGTGTAGGCCAAGATGTTCTCGCGCGGCAGGCCAAGCAGGTCGACCGCCTTGGCGGCGACGATCAATGCATGGGTGGAATCGAGCCCGCCGGAGACGCCGATCACGACGCGCTTGGTGCCGGTGGCGCGCATGCGCTGCACGAGGCCGGCGACCTGGATGTTGTAGGCCTCGTAGCAATCCTGCTCGAGGAGGCTTTCGTCGCTGGGCACGAACGGAAAGCGCTCGACCTTGCGCAGGAAGCCGATGTCGGCGGCCGGCGGCTTCAGCGCGAATGTCACCTTGCGGAAAAACGCCTCGCGCTGGCGGCGGTTGTCATCGAATGTCCCCATCGCGGCCCGTTCCTGCCTGAGCAGATCGAGATCGACGTCGGCATAAGTGATCTGGCCGCCCTGGCGGAAGCGCTCACCCTCGGCCAGCAGCACGCCGTTCTCATAGATCGAGGTCTGGCCATCCCAGGCGAGATCCGTGGTCGATTCCCCGGCGCCGGCGGCGGAATAGACGTACGCCGCAAGGCAACGCGCCGATGTCGATTGGCACAGCAGCGCGCGCGATCGCGCCCGGCCGATCGTAATCGGGCTGCCCGAGAGATTGGCCAACACGCTGGCGCCCGCAAGCGCGAGCTCGGCAGAGGGCGTCACCGGGATCCACATGTCCTCGCAGATCTCGACACCGATGGTGAGACCCGGAACATCCTCGGCGGAGAACAGGAGGTCGACGCCGAACGGTGCGTGCAACCCGCCGAATGCGATCGACTCTCCGGCCACGCCGGCGCCGGAGGCGAAATGCCGGCCCTCGTAGAATTCGCGGTAGGTCGGCAGGTAGGACTTCGGCACCACGCCAAGAACGTTGCCGCGATGAATGACGACGGCGCAGTTATAGATGCGATGGCCAAAGCGCAGCGGCGCGCCGACGATCAAGACCGGCATCAGTCCCGCGGAAGCCTCGACGAGGCTTGCGAGGCCGCGCTCGACCGCATCGAGCAGCGGATCCTGCTTGACCAGATCCTCGATCGCATAGCCGGACAGGCAAAGTTCGGGAAACACGGCGACCGCGACCGACTGCTCATGGCAGGCACCGGCCGCCGCCAACACAGCTTTGGCGTTGGCCGAGGGATCGGCGACATGGGACGTGGTGACACAGGCCGCCACGCGCGCAAATCCGTGGGCGTAGATCGAGTGAAAAGTCATCGAGCGCAGTACCCTTGATATCTTCGCTGCCGAAGCCGTCAGCTCCGAACCCTATGTAGCCCATCGCCTCCATCCCGTGCAGGCCATCCGCCGTCATGCATAACGGATTTGCGCCGCAGTCTGCCCTGCGCCGCTTTCGGCTCAGGCGCTGCGGGCCAGCATGCCGGACAGATCGCCGCGCAGCCATTCTGCAATCCGCGGCCAGGCGTGGGCGTGGGTGCGCGCCCCCATGAACAGGCCGAGGTGATTGCTCGGCTCGGACGCCGCCGCAATGAAGGCGGGCGGTGTGCCGAGGAGAGCCGCGGTGGCGAGCGCCTGCGCAGCCGGCACGACCTCGTCGTCGAGCCCTGCCAGCAGGAAGACCGGCGCGCTGACCTCCTTCAGATCGACGGTGCGGCCAAGAGCCACGAAATTGCTCCCGGCAATCTGGTTCTCGCGAAAAATCCGGTGGACGATCTCCAGATAATATTTGCCCGGCAGATCGAGTGTCTCGGCGTTCCAGCGCTCGAAACGCGCCAGCAGCGCCGCGCCCTCCGCGTCCGCCAGGTCTCTCTGCAACGCCGTTATGATGTCGTCGCGGTTCGGCGCCTTGGACCAGAAGTGGAGCATCTCCTTGCCACGGACATTGCCGCCGCCGCGTGCGATGAGCTGGTCGTAGACCAACTCGGGCGCATCGCGGGTGAGCCGGCACAACGAGGACTCGATCGACAGGTCCACGGGAGCGCCGACCAGCACAACCCGCCGCACCTTGGCCGGAAAGCGCGCCGCATAGAGCAATGACAGCCAGCCGCCCTGGCACAGGCCGACCAGATCGACCGGCGCGCCGATCTCGTCGATGGCGACATTGAGATCGCCGAGATAGCTGTCGATCGAGAAATAGCGCATATCCGGCGTCGCTGACCGCCAATCGGTGATATAGACCCGATCGATGCCGCCGGTCTGCAGCGACTGCACCACGCTGTGGCCGGGGGCAAAATCGGCGATCAGGGCCCGATGCAGCGCATAGGGCGCACAGACCAGCGCCGGTTGGCCGGACCGCATTTTCGAGCAATCGCGCAGACGCATGGTCGCCAGTTCGAGCGCCACGGTGCTCGGGGTCGTCCAGGACAAAGTGCTGTCGTCCTGCTCCGGCGGACCGCGTTCCAGCCACCAGAAGCAGCTGTCCATGGCGAGGCGCGCCGCTGCAAACGGCCACAGCAGCGGGTCGTCCGGGACGGGCCCCTTCGCGCCGCCCTGTTTGCCGGCCTGATTCACCATGGCCATCTCACGATCGTCACAGGAGGGCCTCCAGGCTCACCATGGAGATCCCGAGGTCCCGAAAACTCCGACGGGTCGCGGCGACCGAGCCGTCGAGATCGATGCCACGGCAGGCGTCCTCGATGACCGCGACCTCGAATCCGGCCTTGCGGGCGTCCTCCGCCGAGAACCGGACGCAGAAGTCGAGCGCGAGCCCGGCGACGAACACGGTCTTCAGCTCGCGTTCGCGCAGATATCCAAGCAGGCCGGTCGGCGTCCGCTTGTCGTTCTCGAACAGCGCCGAATAGGAATCGATGCCACGGCGAAAGCCCTTGCGCACCACGAGGTTTGCCCTGACCACATCGAGATCGCGATGGAACTCCGCGCCCGACGTACCCTGCACGCAATGCGCCGGCCAGAGCACCTGGGTGCCGTAGTCGAGCTCGATGGCCTGGATCGGCTGCTTGCCCGCGTGATTTGAGGCGAACGAGACGTGGTCGCGCGGATGCCAGTCCTGGGTCAGCACCACATTGGCGAATTTCTGGGCGATCCGGTTGACGGCGGGGACCACTTTCTCGCCGCCGGGTACGGCGAGCGCTCCGCCTGTGCAGAAATCGTTCTGCACGTCGATCACCAGCAGCACGTCGCGGTCGGAAATCTGCATCGCAGGCTCATTCGATGTGCCCGGCGGCGGTGCCGGACGGGTCTGCCCTCTAGTCTCGGCCTTCCCGGGCATCTTCGCAACCGCGGACGCCGTGCGCCCCCCGCGTGAATTGGTCACCGGACGGCAGTCGGGATGCAACGGTTTGGCCTCGTCCGTGTTGACTAGGCATACCCGAGGGCGGATTCTCGCACTGCCCGCGACTGTGCGGCGCGGATCGAAGACGTGGAGGATAGGGTTGCCGAGCCCCAAGGCGGCGGCAGCCCCAGTGTCATGAATATCGGCAAGACAGGACAGATTCTTCTCGCCGATATCGGCGGCACCAATGCGCGCTTCGCGCTAAGTCAAATCGGGTTGGGCCAGGGCGATCAGGCCGGACCGATCGATTACGTGAAGGTCGCCGACTTCCCGACCGTCCGGGAAGCGATCGCCGATGTGCTGGCGCGCCGGTCAGGCGGAGAGCCGCCGCAGAGAGCCGTGCTGGCCGTGGCGGGTCCCGTGACCAACAACCGCTGCGTCATGACCAACAGCCCATGGGTCATCGACGGCAACGAGCTGCAGCCGGCTCTCGGCTTCGACAGCGTCCATGTGCTGAACGATTTCGAGGTGGTGGCCTGGTCCCTGCCCGCCTTGCAGCCAGCCGATCTGATCCCGCTCGGCGGAGGCGATGGCTTGCCTGGAGAGCCGCTGCTGGTGGTCGGACCCGGAACCGGTTTTGGCGTCTCCTGCCTGGTCGAGCGCCACGGCTCGCGGCTGGCCGTCGTGACCGAAGCCGGACACGCGACGCTTCCGGCGGAGAACGACCGCGAGGAGCGTGTGATCGCGTGCTTGCGCCGGCGCCTCGGCCACGTCTCCATCGAGCGTGGCGCGCTCTCGGGTTCGGGACTGCAAAACCTCTACGAAGCCCTGGCCGAAGTCGACGGTGCTCAAGTGCCGCATCGCGAGGCTGCCGCCATCACCAAGGCCGCGCTGGAGGGCAGTTGCTCCGTCAGCCGTGCGGCGCTGGAGATGTTTTGCGCCATTCTTGGCTCGGTCGCCGGCAATCTCGCAGTGACGTTCGGCGCGCGTGGCGGTGTCTACGTCGCCGGCGGAATCGTGCCGCGCTTTCCCGAGTTCCTTCTCGCCTCCGCGTTCCGGGCGCGCTTCGAAGCCAAGGGACGCTTCCAGGATTATCTGCGCAATATTCCGACGAGGCTCGTGATCAAGCCGGATGCAAGCTTCCTCGGTCTGAAAATGTTCGCCGACTCCAACCTGAATTGAAATCCGAGCCGTCGTCTCCGCTTATGGTTCCAGCCATGCACAGCTGATTGCTGGGTACGCGCGGTTCCCGGCATGAACGAGCTTGCCTGCGTGCTTCGGATGAGAAACAATCCTGCCGTGTACGTGGCGTAGTTGCGGGGGCGTGACATGCGTAAGCAGGACTTTGGTTTCGACTATCACCGCTATCACCGCCTGCTGAGCCAAGCGGACGACGAAGGCAAGCGGTTGGCCCTGATAGATCTGTTGATCGAGGAAAAGGCGCGAGACCGGCTCGCCGCCCAACGCGCCTCGGACCGTGCCGCCATGACGGCCCACACCATCGCCACCGTGCTGAAGAACGGCCGCAACTGAGGCTTGCAATCCGGCCCTGCGGGGCCCGGGAATGCGGGATCCAATTCGGATTTCGTTAAGGATGCCTCGCAATCCGACGTCAAACTTTCTGCTCTAAAGTTCCCTCACACCTGATGCAATTCAGGATCAACAAGGGGGCAATGAACATGAGCATGATTTCGATCGCCGCGGTGCCGGCCGTCGTCGAAGCGCGTTTCGCCGATTCGTCCTTCAAGACTATTTTGCTGTTCTGCTGCACGGGCCTGGTCGCCTCGTTCGGCCTGATGGTGTACGGCATCGACCTCAGCGCCGGCCTGATGTGAGACCGCGGCAGTTTCCGTTGCCCAATGGCCGCCCCTAACGGGCGGCCATTTTCGTTGGACTATCTCTGTGCGGCGTCTTCGCCTTCACCAGTGCGGTGTCTTGGCCGTCGCTCAGTGCGGCGCTTTCACCGGCGCTCCCGGAAACAGGGAATCGATCATCGCCTTGAGCTGATCCATTGCGATCGGCTTGCGCAGGATCGGCCTGCGCCGCAGCAGGGACGGCAACAATTCCGGACCATACCCCGTGGCGAACATGAACGGCTTTCCACGCCGTTCGATCAGGTCGGCAACGGGATCGACGTAGACGCCCATCAGATTGATGTCGAGGATGGCCATGTCGTATTGCGCGGTCATGGCGAACGCGCTCGCATCCTGGACATTGTCCGCTTCCGCGACGACGTGGTGGCCGAGTTCCACGACCATGTCGGCGATCATCATCCGGATCAACGCCTCGTCTTCGACCAGGAAAACGGAAAGTCCGTCCGCCATTTCAACCCCGCAGTCCGCTTCCAGACCTCATCATAACTCAATTGCGGAGAAAGATTCACGAATTCGTGGAGGGCGCCGTTAATACACGCGCGCCCGATCAGATCGAATGAACTGGATCAATCCAATCCGCGCTCGTGGCTCAGCCGCACCATCTCCTGAATGAAGACCTGCTTCTGCTTATCATCGAGGCTTGAAAAGAGCGGCTCGGCGGCATCGGCGACGTTGCGCTGATCGGCGGCGCGATCGATCAGGAACTGCGCCTCGTTGCGCATCTGCTCGATGATGTCGTCGGGGGGATCCCGCTTGGCGCGAGCAACCCGCAAGTTGAGCCGCTCCGCACCATTATGCCCCAGGTAGTGCATTGCGCTCGAGAAGCCGTACCAGTGCTTCTCCTGATCAGCCGTGAGGTTCAGCTGGGTCTTGATCCGCTCGATATAGGAATCGCTGTTGGCGACGATCTGTTCCGCGCTCTGCTGCGGCGCGCCGGGCTGGGTGAGGACCGTGACGTCCTTACTAGGTGCGTTCTTGGCCTCCTTGCTCGCCTTGGCGCCCTTGCCCGCTTTGGCGCCCTTTGCCTCCTTGTCCTTGGCTGCACCCTGCTGCTTGGCATCCTTGCCCGCGTCCTTGCCGGCATCCTTCGGGGCCGGAGCCTGATTGGCATTGTTGTTTCCGACCCCGAGCACGCCGGTGAAGACGCCGACCACGCCGCCGATCGCTCCGCCGAGCACGCCACCGACCGGACCTGCCGCCTTGTTTCCGGCCGCCGCGCCGTCCTGAACGCCTTTGACCAAGCCTTGAGCATGGGCCACTGCGGCCGCACCGAGCAGCAGCGTGAGCACGGCCCCCAGCGCGAGCCATCGCCGCAAGTGAAGCCGCGCTGACAGCGCAGGGTTGATCATTCTCGTCTCCATCGTCGATCTGAAAAGCCTGTTGGGGTGCGGTCACCCCAATTGCGACTCTATCGTTTCCGCCGCTTCGCGGTCCAGACGCAGCGACGCGCTGTCCACGCCCGAAAACGCTTTCGCGCGAAGCGGTTACGCAGGCTTAATCGAAACTGCGGCGTAATTGCGCACGGATCGTTCGAGGCCGGCTCATGCCACGTGTGCGTCGCAAAAAACGAGCGGTCGCAACTGACGGGCGGCATAGCGCTCCCGATATTTAGCACACAACGTTAGTTCTAGGCATGAGCCGTTCGGCTTTCTCGACAGACGCGATCAATCATGATCTGATCGCGCTACCAATCTGCTGCGGCCTGTGTGAATCGTTCACCTGGGCCGACGGCGTCAATAAGAAGATCCAACAACAAGAAACTTGAAAAGAAGGCTCAGAGGAAACTCCAACAACAAACACCCAGGCGAGGAAACGAGATGTCACGCAAGAAACTGACGCGACGTCAATTTGTGGCTGCCACTGCAATGTCCTCCGCGGCGCTGATTTCAGCGCCCTACGTCCGGGGCGCTAACGCCGCCGGCAAGCTCTCGATAGGCTTCTGGGACCATTGGGTGCCAGGCGCCAACAAGGCCTCGACCGATCTGGTCAATGAATGGGCCGCCAAGGAGAAGGTCGAAGTCTCCATCGACTACATCCCCAGCCAGGGCAACAAGAACCTGCTGACCATCGCCGCGGAAGCGCAGGCAAAGTCTGGTCACGACATTTTTGCGATGCCGACCTGGTGGGCCCATTCGAATGCCGACCAGTTGGAGAACGTTGCCGACATCATGGGGCCGATCATCGCGGAGAACGGCGAGGTGAACGGCACGGTCAAATATCTGGGCATGTCCGAGAACAAATGGCTCGGCGTTCCGGCTTGTGTCGGCAGCCAGATCAAGGGCCCCTGCTCCCGCATCGATTTGATGAAGAAGCATGCCGGCATCGACGTGCAGGCGATGTATCCGGCCGGTTCTGAACCGAAGGCGGATGACTGGACGCTCGAAACATTCCTGAAAGCCGCCGAAGCCTGTCACAAGGCCGGCGTCCCCTTCGGTATCGGCCTCGGCGAGACCACCGACAACGTCGATACGGCGGGCGCGATCTTCCTGTCGTTCGGTGCCCAGCTCGTTGACGCCAAGGGCAATCTCACCGTGAAGACCGATGCGGTTCGTCAGGCGCTTGATTTCTACAAAAAGCTGATCGGCTTCCTGCCGCCCGATGTCGCAGCCTGGGACGACGCATCCAACAACAAATGGCTCGTCTCCGGCCGGGGCGCCATGATCATGAATCCGCCGAGCGCCTGGGCCGTCGCCAAGCGCGACGCGCCGCAGGTTGCGGAGCAATGCTGGACGCACGGATTCCCGAAAGGGCCGAAGGGGCGCTTTGCACCCTACCTGCCCTATTTCTGGAGCATCTGGAATTTCTCCAAGAACAAGGAGGCAGCGAAGAGTCTCCTCGTGGCGTTGTCGAAGCCGGCAGCCATCGAAAAGATGGTCAACGCCAGCGGAGGCTACGATCTGCCAGCCTATGAGAAACTCACAACGCTGAAGGTTTGGCAGGAAGAGGGTCCGCCGAAAGGGACGCTTTTTCACTATCCAAATCCCTACAAGCATCAGACGTTGTCGATTGCGGCCTCTCCAGCTCCCCCGAAGATCGCCCAGCAGATCTACGCGCAGGCCACGCTCACCAAGATGTGCCTGCGGTATCATCAGGGCGAAGCGATGGAAAAGACGCTCGCCTGGGCCGAAGGCGAATGCGAAGGCTTCATGCGGAGCTAAGCCGGACAGGCTCGCCGCGACGGCATCAAGCCGTCCGCGGCGAGTCCTCCGTCTCACTCACTTGGCGAGAGCCGGCTTCGGTTCTCGCACCTTCCAAGAGTCGGGTTGATCGACCACATCGCGCGAGGAAAATGCATCATGGCGGATGTCGCATTGCAGCCGGACAGCGTCGGCGCAGCGCAACCGGTACGTAAACGCTCCGGTCTGAAGAAGGCGCTCAAACGCAAATCGACCGCGGCGTTCCTGATGACGCTGCCGCTGATCATCCTGATCGCACTTCTGGTGCTTTATCCTGCGTTCTATTCGCTGCATCTGGCGACGCTCAACAAGTCGATGCAGAGATTCGTCGGTCTCGGAAATTTCGAGTTCCTGTTCAAACGCGACACGTTCTGGCTGGTCGTCAAGCAATCCTGCATCTTTGCGATCACCGCCGTTCTGTTCAAAGCGCTGATCGGGTTCATTGTCGCCCACTTCGTCCATAACATTCCGGCCAAAGGTCAGCGCAAATGGCGCGGCATGCTGCTGGTGCCCTGGGTCATCCCGCCCGCGATGAGCACGCTCGCATGGCTGTGGCTGTTCGACCCCTCCTACAGCGCGTTCAACTATACGCTGTCGTTTTTCGGGATCGGGCCGATCCCGTGGACGGGCGATGCCGACTGGGCGCGCTTTTCCGTTATCCTGGTCAATGTCTGGTACGGCGCGCCGTTCTTCATGATCATGTACCTGGCTTCCCTGAAATCGGTGCCCGAGCAGCTCTATGAAGCCGCGGCGATCGACGGAGCCAATTGGTGGCAGCGCATCTGGTACGTCACGCTGCCGATGATGCGCAACATCATAGCGATCACGACACTGTTCTCGCTGATCGTGACCTTCGCCAATTTCGACATCGTGAGAATCCTGACCGCCGGTGGCCCTCTCGACCACACCCATATCTTTGCCACCTGGGCCTTCCGGATCGGCATCGAAGGAAGCGATATTCCGCTTGGCGCAAGCGTCTCCCTGTTCATGGTGCCGATCCTGGCGGTCGCAGCGATATTCATCCTGCGGGACGTCAACAAGCGCGGGAATGAATCCTGATGAGCTCAGTCACGATAGACAAGGCCGCGCCGACGCGCACCGTCAAGTTGGGAAGCATGAGCCGCGACCGCAAATGGGCGCTGCGATGGTCGTACTTCTTTCTGACGCTGTTTGCGATTTTCTCGCTGCTGCCGCCCATTTACATGCTGATCACCTCTCTCAAGAGCAGCGCCGAAATCTCGGCGGCGACCAATCCATGGTGGGTCTTCCACCCCACCCTCGAGAATTATGTCGGCCTGCTGACGTCGAACCAGTTCCTGCGGTTCTTCCTAAATTCCGCGCTGGTTTCGATCTTCGTGGTCACCATCACGATGCTGATCAGCGTGCCCGCGGCATTTGCCCTCGCGCGGATGCGGTTCTGGGGGTCGGCCACGCTGGCGACCGGCGTGTTCCTGACCTACCTGATCCCGGACAGCCTGTTGTTCATTCCGCTGTTCAAGGTGTTCGCACAGTTCGGCGACTGGACCGGCATTCAGCTCATCAACCGCTGGTACGTGCTGCTCTTCATCTATCCGACGCTGACGGTCCCGTTCTGCACCTGGATCATGATCGGATACTTCGCATCGATCCCCAAGGAGCTCGACGAGGCCGCGATCATCGATGGGGCGTCATGGTTCCAGACGCTGACCCGGATCTTCATTCCGGTGGCGCTGCCGGGTCTGATCGCCGCGACCATCTTCGCCTTTACCGTGTCCTGGGCGCAATTCCTCTATCCGCTCGTGTTCACGACCTCCACGGATCAACTCGTGCTGCCGGTCGGCATCATCACCACGCTGATCAAGGGCGACGTCTTCAACTGGGGACAGATCATGACCGGTGCGCTGCTCGGCGCGGCGCCACCGCTCATCATCTACGCCTTCCTGATGGACTATTACATTGCCGGCCTGACCGCCGGTGCGACAAAGGGTTGATGACCAGGAGCTGAAGTTCGATGGCTGACGTTGCTTTGCGGAAAGTGGTTAAGCGTTACGACGACGTCGAAGCCGTGCGCGGCATCGACCTGGATATCGCCGATCACGAGTTCATCGTGCTGGTCGGTCCCTCCGGCTGCGGCAAGTCGACGACGCTGCGCATGATAGCAGGCCTCGAGGACATCAGCGACGGAGACATCATGATCGGCGGCGATATCGTCAACGACGTGCCGCCGAAAGACCGCGACATCGCGATGGTGTTCCAGAATTACGCGCTCTATCCTCACATGACGGTCGCGGAGAACATGTCGTTCGGGCTCCGCCTCAAGCACTACCCCAAGGCCGAGATCAAGGCGCGGGTGACGGAAGCTGCCCGCCTGCTGGACATCACCGACCTGATCGACCGCAAGCCGAAACAGCTCTCCGGTGGCCAGCGCCAGCGCGTCGCGATGGGCCGGGCCATCGTGCGCAATCCGAAGGTCTTTCTGTTCGACGAGCCGCTGTCCAATCTCGACGCCAAGCTGCGCGTGCAGATGCGGATCGAGATCAAGAAGGTGCACCAGAAGGTCCGCACCACCACGGTCTACGTCACCCACGACCAAGTCGAGGCGATGACGCTGGCCGACCGTGTCGTGGTGATGAACAAAGGGCGGATCGAGCAGATCGGCACGCCGAACGAGCTCTACCACAGGCCGGCCACGCGCTTCGTCGCCGGCTTCATCGGCTCGCCCGCGATGAACTTCCTGCCGTGCCGGCTCGAGGACGTCGGCGGCACGCTTCAGATCCGGCTCACCGACCGGATCGCCTTTGCGCTCCCGCCGGCCCGCGCGGCGCGTTACAATTCGCTGCCGCGCACCGACAAGCTGCTGCTCGGCCTCCGGCCCGAGCATCTCACCGAGGCGCACGCGCATCTCGGACCGGGCGTCGAGACCTTCGACACCGTGCTCGACGTCACCGAGCCGATGGGCATGGAGACCCTGGTCTATTTCGTCCTCGAGGGCACGCCGGTCTGCGGCCGCGTCGATCCCAATGCCGGCGCCAAGGACGGGGCACCCATGCGTTTGGCGATGGACCTCAATAACATGCACCTGCTAAACGAGGCGACCGGCGTCGTGTTGTGACGGCGGTCCAAGAAACTCGCGCAGGCAGGGGACGATGGCGACCAACAAGAAGAAGATTTTCGTTACACAAACTTTGTCGCAAGGGGCCCGCGCCCTCCTCACCCAGCGGGACGATATCGAGCTCGTCGAGTTTCCGAACCTGATCTCGGCGAAGGACTTCGAAGCATTGCTGAAGAGCCATGCGCCGGTCCATGGCGTTGCGCTCGGCGCCACCGCCTTCGGTGAGACCGAGCTCGAGGCGTCCAAGGACATGAAAGTCGTCACCCGCATCGGTGTCGGCTACGACGCCGTCGACGTGCCCGCCCTCTCCCGCCGCAAGGTGCCGCTGATGGTCGCGGGCAGCGCCAACTCACCCTCGGTCGCCGAGCAGGCGCTGTTCATGATGCTGACGCTGGCCAAGCGCGCGCAAGAGTTGCACGCCTGCGTCAAGGACGGCAAATGGGCCGACCGGCTCGGCATGCTGCCATTCGATCTCTACGGCAAGACGGTGCTGATCGTCGGCTTCGGCCGCATCGGCACGCGTACCGCCAAGCGGTGCCTGGCGATGGAAATGAACGTGCAGGTCTACGATCCCTACAAGCCGGCCGCCGAGATCAAGGCCGCCGGCTGCGAGCCCGTCGCCGACCTCGATGCCGCGCTGCCTCACGCCGATTTCGTCACCATCCACTGCCCGAAGACGCCGGAAACGATCGGCCTGTTCGATGCTGACAGGATCGGCCGGATGAAGCCGAAATCCTATCTCATCAACACCGCGCGCGGCGGCATCGTGAAGGAAGCCGCGCTGTACGACGCCCTGGTCTCCGGCAAGCTCGCCGGTGCCGGCATCGACGTGTTCGAGGTGGAGCCGCCGCCGGTGAGCAACGCGCTGTTCGCGCTGCCCAATGTCATCATCGCCCCGCACGTCGCCGGCGTCACGGTCGAGGCAGTGCTGCGCATGAGCGAACAGACCGCGCGCAATATCCTGAGTGTGCTGGACGGTGACCCCATCCGGCAGAACATCATCAATCAGGATGTGCTCGGCTGAACGAGCCCAAGGCGGGCGGATAATCTGCCCGCCTCGGGATGGCCAGAATGCGTCCCATTTTGGTGCAGATCGAGCCCCAACTCAGCCTTAATCAAACGCGCGTAATAAGCCCAGCCGCGGCGGCAGTGGGACAAACTGGCCGGCCGCGTCGAGCTGGAGGATGGACCTTGTCAGAGATCGACCCGACCGACCACGCGCTGGCGACCATCGCCAGCATCCTGGAGCGCCCCGAGCCCGTGCTGGTCATTCGCAAGACCGAAACCGAAATCGTGGTGGCCGGAGAGCGCGAGCACGTTGACGCCGACGAGCATCAGGTCGTGGACGAGTATCCGGCGCTCGAAGAACATTCGGCTCTCGACGAACATCCGGTCGTCGAAGAACAACCGCTGGTGCCCGAGCATACCGATGCCGACGGCTACAGCAAGGTCGGGCCCGGCCCCATGGTGGCGATCCGCCTGAAATGGGCGGTCCATCGCGGCGATGACGGCCAGTATTACGTCCACGAGACCATCGGCGAACAATCCGTGCCCGTGGTCAGCGGTCCCATGACGAGCGAGGCCGCGGTGCATTTCGTCGACGTCCAGGAGGACGAGGCGAACAAGCGCTTCGAGCAGCTGCGCAGCGAGATCGCCGGCCGCAGCTCGCTCGCCGATTACGAGCGCAAGGGCGAAGCCTGAGGCCGGTCGAATTCGACATCTCTCGCCGCTGGGGAGAGGTGCAATCGCGCTTCGCAACTACGTCCGTCCCAGATAATCCTTCTTCACGAGCTCGACGCCTGCGTGCCGCAGCAGGTCGTAGGCGGTCGTGACATGAAAGAAGAACTGCGGGACACTGAAGGTCAGCAGCAGCGCTCGCCCGGTTAAGGGCAGTTCGGTCCCGTTCTTCAGCCTGAAGAAGACATTCCGCTTCGCCGCCGCATCGATGTCCGCGCGCGGCAGGCTTTCGATGAAATCGATCGAGGTTGCGATCCGCGCCTGCAGCCCGGCCATGTCGTGCTCCAGCGCCGGCAGCGTCACCGGCTCGCGCTCCGCCAGCAAGGCCGGGGCGACCACCGCATGCCGGCAGGCCTCGCCGACCTGCTGCGCTAGATCGTACATGTTCGGAGCCAGCCGCATCCCGAGCAGAATCGCCGGATTGAACTTACGGGTCTCCGCATAAGCCAAGCCCTTGTCGAGCAACCCTGACAGGTTTTGCAAATGCGGCACGAAGAGGCCGACAGAGGCCTCGTACATCGAGATCGTCACGTCGAAATTCCCTTCAATTCCATCTCGCCAGCGCCTGGCATCTGGTCTAAATCCACCCTCAAGAGCTGCACAATGACAGCTCATGCAGGGGTGGAGAAGAGATGACCGTCCAAATGGCTGTTCGAATCCTGGCGGCATTGGCCGTGGTGCTGCTGGCAAATATTTCGGCTCACGCGCAGCAGGCGCCCTCGCGCCTCGACGAGATCGTCAAGCGAGGCACCTTGCGGGTCGGCATGACCGGCGACTACAAGCCCTTCACCTATCTGGACAAGGCGACGCAGAAATTCACCGGTTTCGACGTCGACATGGCCGAAGCACTCGGCAAGGCGCTCGGGGTCAAGGTCGAGTTCGTGCCCACCGCATGGCCCAAGCTGATGAAGGATTTCGAAGCCGACCAGTTCGACGTCGCCATGGGCGGCGTCTCGGTCACGCTGGACCGGCAGAAGAAAGGCTTCTTCTCGACGCCGATCATGCGCGAGGGCAAGACGCCGATCGCCCGGTGCGCCGATGTCGGCAAGTACCAGAGTATCGCGGACATCGACAAGAAAGGCACCCGCGTCATCGTCAATCCCGGCGGCACCAACGAGCGCTTTGCGCGTGCCAACATCAGGGATGCCGACATCACCGTCTTCCCCGACAACACGGTGATCTTCGACGAGATCGCCAAGGGCAACGCCGATCTGATGATGACGGACGCTTCCGAGACGCGCTACCAGCAGAAGCAGCACCCCGGCGTGCTCTGCGCGGTGCATCCCGAAAAGCCGTTCGACTTTTCCGAGAAGGCCTATTGGCTCCAGCGCGACGTGGCGCTGAAAGCCTTCGTCGACCAGTGGCTGCACATTTCCATGGAAGACGGCAGCTACAAGAAGATTTACGCCGCTTGGTTCGACTAAGCTTTTTTACGCGAAATCGGCGCCGGTTCGCGCCAGGCAAAGCAAGTCACCTAAGACGTCGGAACGCCGCTCCGATCACGTCGGAACGGCGCTTCAGGCCGCGTCTTCCTGTCGCTAGTCCCCGTCAAACTTTGGACCGGCCCCCGGGGTCTATTGAACCGGAAACCGCAGGACGGCGACTCATACGGACGACAGTGATCTAGATCACTTTTTGCGATCAAGCCGGCGCGTATGCGTCGGTGCGGTGACCACCTGTTCAGGAGATGGAAATGAGGAAGCTGTTGGCCACGGCCGCATTCCTTTTGGCGAGCACCGCTGCGCAGGCGCAGTACACCTTCGAATATGGCGGGCGCACCATCCGCATCGACCCGGACCGCGGCACCGTGCAGATTCCCGGCGTGTACGACAACACCGGCCAAGGCAAGGCGAAGAAGGCCAAGAAGAACGAGTCGAACCAGGGCCAGCAGCAGGTCCCGCAGCAAGCCACGGTCGAGCCGCAAACGCCGGTTGCGCCTGCGGTCCCCGCCCCGACGACCGCCGCGCCGGCCGCCGCACCGGTGCCCGAGCCCGCCCCCGCGGCGGCAGCACCACCGCCGGCTCCGCCGCCAGCCGCGACCGCCAGCAATGCACCGGCCGAGACTGCCGTCTTGCCGCCGCCCGTGCCCCCTCCGGCCCCTGCGCCGGTCGGGCAGCAGGCAGCACCCGCCGCGCCTCCGCCGGCCCCGGCCGTGGCCGCCGCACCTCCGGTTGCGGCCCCGCCCCCACCGCCCGCGCCGGCTCGTCCCCCGGTACAGGCCGCTGCCGTCGCGCCGCCAGCGCCTGCAGCCGCGCTCACGCGTGATCTCAATTCACCGCTCGGCGTCTGGCTGACCGAGGAGAAGGAAGGCAAGGTCCGCATTGAGCAATGCGGCAACAACCTTTGCGGCTATTCGGTCGACAGCAAATCAAACCAGAACGGCGAGCAGGTGCTGATCAACATGAAGCCTGGCAAGGATCAGAAATGGTCCGGCCGCATCCTCGATCCGAACTCCGGCTCGACCTACGATTCGACGATCGCGATGAAGGGCACCGACCGCCTGCGCGTGCAGGGCTGCGCCTTCGGCGGCATGTTCTGCGGCGGCCAGACCTGGACGCGCGTGAACTGAGTTCTGACCAGACGTATCGACCGCGACAAGGGGGCCCGTGATCCGGGCCCCTTTGCTTTTGGTCGCAGCAATTATTGTGACGTGTGCAACCTCACACAGCCTCGTCGGCGCGTGACTGCCCTCACATCGCCGGTTCCGCACGCGTGCCACGATCCCCGCATGATCAACCCAAGGGGCGTGTCATGAACGGCTTTCGCAAAGGTCTCTTCGCCACCATTGTCGCCATCGCCTTCCCGCTGACGCAGGCAGGCGCGGCAACCTCCACTTTCGACGGTGCATGGAATGTCCGGATCTCGTCATCGAGCGAGACCTGCGGCAACGGTGCAACGGTCTCGATCGGCATCAGCAACGGCCAAATCGCCTCGAGCAACGCCGCGGTGTCGGCGTCGGGCCGCGTGGCGGATGCCGGCAGCATCAATGTCACCTTGAGCACCGGCATCAAGCGCGCCGTCGGCTTCGGCCGGCTCAGCGGCACCTCTGGCTCCGGCACATGGCGCGGTGCGCTGTGCACGGGCACGTGGACGGCGGAGAAGATGTAAGTCTGCCGTGTCCCCGACAAGCAGCAGCGCGAAGCGTTGCTGCGCGGAGCCAAGACCCAGCTTTCTTGTGACCACATCCTCCGGGTCCCGGAACGGCGACGCATCGCCTTGGAGCGATGCGTCTTGTCCGGGACCAGAGGCTAGCCGACTGCCGCCCCGTAGTCCGCATCGCTCACCGGCTCGAGCCAGGTCGAGTAGACGCCGTCAAGCGCTTCCTGCATGGCGATGTGGCACATGCCGTTGGTCGGCGAGGCCCCGTGCCAGTGCAGTTCGCCCGGCGGGATCCAGACAGTGTCGCCGGGACGAATCTCCCTGACCGGGCCGCCCTTGGTCTGGACGCGGCCGACGCCGGAGATGACGTAAAGCGTCTGTCCGAGCGGATGGTGATGCCAATTGGTGCGCGCGCCCGGCTCGAACGCGACACGCGAGCAGTTCAGCCGCGCCGGCGCGGGAGCCATGATCACCGGGTCCTGCCATACCGTGCCGGTGAAGTTTTCCTTGGGCGCGCGGCGGGTCGGCCGCGTGCCTGCAACAGTGATCTCCATGGGTGTCCTCGCTTCCGTTACTTCTTGCTGGCGGCGTAACGCGCCTTGGTCTCGGCGTTCATGGGATAGAGGCCCGGCAGCACCGCGCCGTTGTTCACCTCGTTGACGATCCAGGCTTCCATGCGTTCCTGCTCGACGCCCTCGCTGAGCACGTGATCGAGCATCGCCTGCGGGATCAGCACGCAGCCGTCCTGGTCGGCGACCACGATGTCGTTTGGAAAAACGGCCACACCGCCGCAGCCGATCGGCTCACCCCAGCCGACGAAGGTCAGGCCGGCCACGGAGGGCGGCGCGGCATAGCCGTCGCACCACACCGGAAGATTGGTGCCAAGCACGCCCTCGACGTCACGCACGACGCCGTCCGTGACGAGCGCGGTGACGCCGCGCTTCATCATGCGGGCGCAGAGGATGTCGCCGAAGATGCCGGCATCCGTGATGCCCATGGCATCGACCACGGCAATGCAGCCCTCCGGCATCGCCTCGATCGCGGTGCGGGTCGAGATCGGCGACGACCATGATTCCGGCGTTGCCAAATCCTCGCGCGCCGGCACGAAGCGCAACGTGAAGGCCGGCCCCACCAGACGCGGCAGGCCCGGACGCAGCGGCCGTGCACCCCGCATCCACACATTGCGCAGGCCCTTCTTCAGCAGGACCGTGGTGATGGTGGCGGTGGTGATGCCGGCGAGGATCTTGCGGGCTTCGGGAGACAGCGACATGGACGGCAACGAGCTCCGGGGTGCGGGAAACAACGCGCGCATCTTGCGAGCCGCAGCCTTTGCGTCAAGGGCCATCAACGCAGGGCCGCTGGGCTGTTATGCGACGCGATAACAACGCTTTATCGCGTTCCCCTGCATTAATTTATTGGACTTGCGGGCGCATTTACGCGAAGCAGGGTCGAGGCGGAACTCAAGGTCGAGCGCCGCGCATTTCCTCAAGGCCCGATTTCGACAGCTCATGGCCGCGACGCTCCCCCCGCCCCGCCTTCTGCCCAGTGGCGACAGCGCCGTCACGGTTGAGTTCAGCCGCACCATCGACGACGATGCCAACCAGCGCGTGCTGGCGCTGGACAAGGCGCTTGCAGCAAACCCCATCGATGGCATCACCGAGACCGTGCCGACCTATCGCTCGCTGCTGGTGCATTACGATCCCGGCAAGATCGGTTTCGATGCGCTCGGCGAGAAGCTGCTCCCGATCGCCATTCAGCCGCCGCCGCCGGTGACCACGGCGCGCCGCTGGCGCATTCCCGTCGCCTATGGCGGCGAGCATGGCATCGACCTCGAGGATGTCGCCAAGGCGCTCAACACCACGCCGGACGACATCGTCGCCCGGCATGCGGGCGGCGACTACAAGGTTGCCATGATCGGCTTCACGCCCGGCTGGTCCTACCTCAGCGGCCTCGACAAATCCCTGCACATGTCGCGGCGGCAGTCACCGCGCCTGCTGACGCCCGCCGGCACGATCTCGATCGGCGGCGTTCAGGCCGGAATCCAGTGCCTGGCCGCCCCGAGCGGCTGGCATCTGCTCGGGCGCACGCCTGTGCGAACCTATCAGCTCCACCGCAATCCCACCTTCCTCACCGAACCCGGTGATCGCGTGACGTTTTTCGCCATCGACCACAAGGCGTTCGATGAGCTGGATCGTGCCGCGGAAGCCGGCGAGATCGTCGCCAAGCAGGTGGTCGCGTGAGCCGCCTCGTCGTCGCCAGCATCGGCCCGGCAAGCTCCGTGCAGGACGGCGGACGCCACGGCGCGCAGCGCTACGGCCTGACCGTCAGCGGCGCCATGGACCGGCTGTCGCTGGCAGCGGCGAATGCGTTGGTGGGCAACGAACCGTTCGCGGCCGCAGTCGAGATCGGCCCGTTCGGCGCCGCCTTCACCGCGCGTGACGGCGCAGTGCGCGTCGCGATCTCTGGCGCGCCGCGCAATGCGGACGTCGCAGGCAACCCGGTCGCCATGGATGCATCGGTGACCTTGAAGGACGGCGAGACGCTGACGCTGGGTTTTGCCCGCGGCGGTGCGTTCACCTATCTCGCGATCGAAGGCGCCATCAAGGGCGAGATGGTGTTCGGCAGCCTCGCGGTGAATGCCCGCGCCGGCCTTGGCAGCCCCTACCCGCGCCCACTCCAGGCCGGCGACGAATTCAGCGTCGATGCCGCAAGCGGTGCGCCGGAGCTTCGGATCGAGCTGCCGAAGCCGGTGAGCGGCCCGATCCGAGTTCTGCTGGGTCCGCAGGACGACGAGTTCGACGACGCCAACAAGGCGCTGTTCCTGGACAGCGAGTGGAAGATCTCGGCGACCTCCGATCGCATGGGCTATCGGCTCGAAGGTCCCGCGATCAAGCATCTGCACGGCCACAACATCGTCTCCGACGGCACCGTCAATGGCAGCATCCAGGTGCCCGGCAACGGCGCGCCGATCGCGTTGATGATGGACCGCGGCACCTCAGGCGGCTATCCCAAGATCGCAACGGTGATCACGGCCGATGTCGGCCGTCTCGCCCAGACCTCGGCAGGAACCGCGTTCCGCTTCAAGGCGGTCAGCATGGCCGAGGCGCAGGACGAGGCCAGGAAGTTCGCGCAACTGATCCGCAACCTGCCTGATCGCCTGCGCCCCGCCGACGGCGTCGCGCTCAACATCGCGGCGCTCAGCGATGCCAACGTCGCCGGCTATGCGGTGAGTGCCGTGGATGCCGGGACCTGGCAGGTGACGGCGGAGCCATAGGCGACACAACGACCGGAGAGCAACCATGAAGACGATCGATCTCAATTGCGACCTCGGCGAAGGTTTTGGCGCGTGGGAGATGGGCAACGACGCCGCCATGATCGAGCTCGCCAGCTCGGTCAATGTTGCCTGCGGCTTCCATGCCGGCGATCCCGACATCATGCGCCGGACGGTCGAGCTGGCGAAGGCGCGCGGCGTCTCGGTGGGCGCCCACCCCGGATATCGCGACCTGCACGGGTTCGGCCGACATCCGATCGCGGGCCTGAAGGCGTCCGAGATCGAGAACCTCGTCGCCTACCAGATCGGAGCGCTGCAGGCGATCGCGACCGCGGCCGGCCACAAGGTCACGCATGTGAAGGCGCATGGCGCGCTGTCGAACGTCGCCTGCGAGGACGACATGACGGCGAAGGCTATCGCCGCCGGCATCAAGGCGGTCGATCCCAGCCTGATCTTCGTCGTGCTCGCCAATTCGAAGCTGGTGAAGGCCGGCGAGGACGCCAACCTGCCGATGGTGCACGAGGTGTTCGCCGACCGCGCCTATGAGGACGACGGCAACCTCGTCTCGCGCAAGAAGCCCGGCGCGGTGCTGCATGATGCCAAGGCGATCGCCGACCGCGTGGTGCGCATGGTTGAGGACGGCGCGGTGGTCTCGGTCACCGGCAAGGTGATCAAGATGCGCACGGATACCGTGTGCATCCATGGCGACACGCATGGCGCGGTCGAGATCGCGCGGACCTTGCGTCAGGCGTTGAAGGATGCGGGGATCGAAGTCGCGCCGTTCAAGCGCGGCGCGTGATCAGAACGGGTGCACCGACAGCGTGCCGAACACGATGGCCGCGATGACCGCAAAGGCGCTGTAGAGACCAACGTGGTGCATGCTCGCCGCGGTCCGCCGCGAGAGCGAGCGCGCATAGAGGTGCAGCCTGGCTTCCGCCGATAGTTCGCGCATGGTCGATCTCCAACGCCCCATTTGCGGGATTATGAGGGATCAACCAGGGCGGGAGGCAAGATGCCGGAGGAAATAGCAATGCGCCTCCTCCGACGTGGCTGTCCCGCAGCGATAAATTCTCTCCAGAGACAGGTTCCGAGAATCTTATTCGTTCAAATCCGAGCCAGTTGGAACCGGCCCGGATGACTAGTACACGTCCGCCTGGAAGCGGCCCGTCTTCTTCAGCTCCGCGACGAAGCTGACGGCCTCATCCGTCGAACGCGCGCCGAACTGCGCGACAATATCGACCAGCGCGCGCTCGACATCCTTGGCCATACGCTTGGCATCGCCACAGATATAGAGATGCGCGCCTTCGGCGAGCCAGGTCCACAATTCGCGGCCGACCTCGCGCATGCGGTCCTGCACATAGAACTTCTTCTCGCCGTCGCGCGACCAGGCCAGCGACAAACGGGTCAACTGCCCCGAGGTCTTCATCGCGTTGAGCTCTTCCTGGTAGAAGAAGTCGCAATCGCTGCGCTGGTGGCCAAAGAACAGCCAGTTCTTGCCGGGCGCGCCGGTCGCCTTGCGGTCGAGCAGGAAAGCGCGGAACGGCGCGATGCCGGTGCCGGGGCCGATCATGATGATCGGCGTCTTCGGATCCTGCGGCAGGCCGAAATTATGCGCCTTCTGCACATAGACCTTGAGCTTCTCGCCGTCGGCGATGCGCTCGCCGAGGAAGGTCGAGGCGACGCCGATCCGCTTGCGCTTGCCGATCACGTAGCGCACGGAATCGACGGTCAGCGACAGTTTTCCGGGCGTCGCATTGTGCGAGGACGAGATCGAATAAAGCCGCGGCTGCAGCGGCTCCAACGCCTCGACGAAGGCCTCCGGATGCGGCCGCGTGCCGGAAAATTTCTGCAGCGCCGCCATGACGTCGAGGGTGGCGGCATCGCCGTCGGGATCCTCGCCCTGCGCCAGCGCCCGCGCTTTTTCGCGCTGCGCGCCGCCGGTGATGAAGGAGATCAATTCGAACAGGGTGTCCGGTGCGGGCGACAGGGAGACGTCGTCGATCAGCACTTCGCGCAACGTCTTGCCGTTGACTTTGGTGGTGTGGGAAGCGCCGAGCAGCGCGATGATCTGGTCGACGAGACCGATATCGTTGCGCGCGAATACGCCAAAGGAATCGCCGACGACGTAGTCGAGCTTGCTCTCGGAGAGATCGAACTCGACGTGATAGGTTTCCTTCTCGGACTTGCCCTTGTTGAGCAGGCGGCGCGACAGGAAGGTCGCGGTCACGGGGTTGTCGCGCGAGCGGCCCGGCTCTGCGATCGTCACGGTCACGGCGGGCGCGGTCACCGTCTTGTCAGACGCCTTGGCCGCCGGGGCCTTGTCCAGCTCCTCGTACAGCGACTTCAGCATCCGCGCGGTTTCCTTGCCGCCGGGGACGCAGAGATTGAGCCGGGCTTCGCTTTTGCTCGCAATCGCCTCCGAATAATCGTGGCAATTGTAGCCGCACTGGCCGCAATCCTGCTGCGCCATCGCCGCCATCATCTTGCGGCGCACGGGACGGCCCTCGGCGAGCTTCATCCGGTCGGCGATCGGCATGGTCTGATCGTGCCACGGGGCCTCGCCGTCGTCGCCGTCACCGGCTTGCATGACGGCGGCGCCCTGCTCCGCCGACAACGGCGTTGCCACCTCAGGTGACAACAGCCCGGCAAAGAAGCCGTTCAGCCAGGAGCGCTGCGCATCGGAGAACGGTGCGCTGGCGGGAATGATATCGAGCTTCGGCGGAGGGGTGATCTGGTTCATGCGGACACCTGTGCATCGGCAAGCTTGCGCAGCGTCTCGCCGTCATGGCGGCGCGCAAACGACAGGAAGGTTTCGTCTGGAGACGAGCGATTAGCGATATAGGCCTTGAGCAAGCCTTCGACCGTCTTGGGCGCGTCCTCAGCCTTGAGGTCGTGGTAGACCTCCTGCCCGACATCGGCGTCGGGCCCGAACCCGCCGCCGGTGAAGAGGTGATAGCCCTCCACGGTGTCCTCGTCGTTGACGGGCACGCGCGCGCCGATCAGGCCGATGTCGCTGATGTAATGCTGCGCGCAGGAATGGTGGCAACCGGTGACGTGGATGTTGACCGGCTTGTCCATGGCGACGCGCGGCTCGCACCAGTCGGCGATCTCGGCCGCGTTTCGCTTGGTGTTGGACGCTGCGAAACGGCAACCCGCATTGCCGGTGCAGGCGATGAGGCCGGCGCGGATGTGCGAGGCCTCGACCGCGAGCCCGATCTGCTTGATCGCGGCAATGGCGAGCTCGACGTTCTCGTCGCGCACCCCTGATATCAGCAGGTTCTGCCAGACCGTCAGGCGGATCTCGCCGTCGCCGAGGTCGCGCGAAACCTTGGCGAGGCCGCGCATCTGATCGCAGGTGAGCTTGCCGAGCGGCAGCGACACGCCGATCCAGTTGAGCCCGGCCTGCTTCTGCTTGTGCACGCCGACATGCGCCATGCGGTCCGCGGCAGGCCGCGGCGCGAAAGCTTCCTCCGGCACGCGCGTGAATGGCGTTTTCAGCCGCTCCTCGACCAGCTTCAGGAAGCCATCATGGCCCATGGAGTCGAGCACATATTTCAGCCGCGCCTTGTTGCGGTTGGTGCGATCGCCGTGGTCGATGAACACGCGCACGATGGCATCGGCGACGGCGGTCGCGTGCTCCGGCTTGACGATGATCCCGGAGTATTTCGCAAAGTCCTTGTGGCCGGTGATGCCGCCGAGACCGAGGCGGAACCAGACGCCCGGCTCGACACCGAAACCGTCCTTCACCTCATACGCCGTGAAGGCGATGTCGTTGGTCTCCTCCAGCACTGCGATCCTGCCGGCGCCGTCGAACGCGACGTTGAACTTGCGCGGCAGGCCGTAAAGCGAGCGGTCGTTGAGGATGTGGTGGTGCCACTCGCGCGCATAGGATCGCGTGTCGATGATCTCCTGCGGGTCGATGCCGGCGGTGGGCGTCCCCGTGACGTTGCGGATGTTGTCGGCGCCGGAGCCGCGCGAGCAGAGGCCGAGCTCCTGGATGCCCTCGAGCAGCTTCACGGCATGTTTCGGCGGGATCTCGCGCAACTGGAGATTGGCGCGCGTCGTGACGTGGCTGTACGGGCCGCACAGCTCGTCGGCGAGATCGGCAAGGCCCGAGAGCTGCCAATGCTTCATGATGCCGTTCGGAATCCGCAGGCGGCTCATGTAGGAATCCTGCGTCGGCGCGACATAGAAGATGCCGTAATAACGCCAGCGGAAATTGTCCGCCGGACTCGGCGGCGTGTTGTCCTGCGCCTGCTGGCGCAGCCGCGGATAGGCATCGAAGGGATGCTCGTCGCGCTTGATCTTCTCCTGGTCGGCGAGCTTCTTGCCCGACGCGATCACCTTGTCCTGCGCCTTGATGTGCACGGCGTCGGGACCGACAGGCTCGGCGCTCGCCTTGCCGGCACCGCCGCCGAGGCCGCGACCGACCCGGCTGATCTGCAGGCCCGTCGTAAAACCTTCGAGATAGCGTTTCTGCTCGTCGGTAAAGTCGACTGAGAGCGTATCGATTTTCATGGTCGGTAACGAAGCTCCTGCGGCCACCTGGGTGGCATCGACGGATGTTGGCGCGACCCGCGAGGAACTGGGCTGGCCTCAAAGAGCCCGGCTTCGTTACCCAACGGTCCAATCAGCTTCGTTGCTGTGGGACTTGGCTCAGCAGGCACCTGTGCCAAGCTAGCCGCACTGCAACATTCAAGTTGCGTGCCAGCTTGGCAAAAATGGAAAATACCAATAATTCAGATGGTTAGGCACTAGCCGGGATATCTGCGCCGGCGAGCTTTCACGAAATTCGGGCAGCGAGAGCAACCTTTAGGCAATGGATCCAGTTGCCTAAAGAACATGCGAGCCCGACTCAGGCCTTCCAGCGCCCGACCTCGAAGGCCTCGAGATGCCCCCGGATGTTGTCGGGATCGAAGACGGGGCCGGCGAACGCCCCGAATGCTGCGGGAGGCTGCTCGGGCGGCCGGCGGCCGAGGGCCGCATCGTAGAGGTCGGACCTGAACACGGCCATCGCCGTCTTGACGCCCTCCGGGCTGAGCGTCGTCTGCCCCCAACGTACCATCTGCGCATAGAGCCAGGCGGCCTGGACCGGATCGGGGCGTCCTGCCTCTTCGCGTCCAACCAGCAGGTAGCGGCCGCTTTCACGGAAGGTGCCATCCGGGGAAATCTTCAGGCGTCCCGTCAGGGTGCGCTGGATGACTTCGGCATCGACACCGATCCGCTCGGGCTGCGCCAGAATGCGTGCCGCCTCGGTCCGGTTCTCGGGATCCTCAATGAACGCTGCGGCTTTCACTGCCGCACGCACCAGTGCTGCGACCGTGTCGGGGTTCTTCTCGGCCCAGACCTGGCGAACAGCCAAAACCTTCTCCGCCGCACGCACCAGGATGTCGGAGACGAAATGCAGGATGTGGCCGATGCCGAGATCGACCGCGACCGAATTCCAGGGCGCGCCGACGCAGAAAGCATCGACATGGCCGCTCTTGAGGCTGTCGACCATGTAGGGCGGCGGCAGCACCACAAGGCGCACATCTTCGTCGGGATCGACGCCGCCTGCCGCCATCCAGAACCGCAATTGGTAATTATGGGTCGAGAACGGAAAGGTCATGCCGAAGGTCAGCGGCTCGGCCCCGGCCTTGCGGCGCTTGGCAACCACTTTCGCGAGCGCTTTCGCCGTCACCATCGGATCGAAACGGTCGCCGTCGATCTCCTCCATCAGCGCGGCATGCAGCGCCGGCGACACCGTGATCGCGTTGCCGTTGATGCCGAGATTGAAGGGCGCGGCGATCGGCACCTTGACGTGACCGAGCCCGAGCGAGGACGCGATCGCCACCGGCGCCAGCAGATGCGCGGCGTCGAACAGGCCGATATTGAGCTTGTCGCGGACGTTCGACCACGAGACTTCGCGCACCAGCTCGATGTCGAGCCCTTCGGCGGCGGCAAATCCCTTGTCGACCGCGACGATCAGCGCGGCGGCATCGACCAGCGGAATGAACCCGATGCGAAGGGGGACGGTCATTTCAGCATCTCCGACGCGGTGATGATCGACTGCGCGATCTCGCCGATTTTCTTCTTCTCGCGCATCGCGGTCGAGCGCAGCAGCACATAGGCCTCGTCCTCGGTCAGGCCCTTCACCTTCATCAGGATGCCCTTGGCGCGTTCGATGACCTTGCGGTCCTCGAGCTGTGACTTGGTGCGCTCGAGCTCCTCCTGGAGCTTGGCAAAGGCGTTGAAGCGGGACACGCAGAGGTCGAGGATCGGCTTGATGCGCTCCTTCTTCAGGCCGTCCACGATGTAGGCCGAGACCCCCGCCTCGACCGAGGCCTGGATCGAAGCGGAATCGCTCTGGTCGACGAACATCGCGATCGGCCGTTTCACGGCGCGGCTGACCTGGAACATCGCCTCCAGCACGTCGCGGCTGGGGTTTTCCAGATCAATCAGGATGATCTCGGGGTCGACCGCATAAATACGGGCGAGCAGGCTCTGCATCTCGCTGATGTGCACGACTTGCGTGAATCCAGCTTCCCGCAACCCCTCCTGCAGGATCGCAGCCCGGATCGGGCTTTCGTCGACGATCACGATTTTGGGGGACTGTTCGGCGCTCATGGCTCACTCACCGCAGGTGATTCATCCATAGCACGCCGGATCGCCCTGCAAAGGGTTGTAATTATGGGCAATTGGGACTAGCTCAGGCGTGTCAATCAGGCAGATTTGGATATGGATCAGACGGCTGCGCCCAAGGTCAGCTTCGTGTCGCTCGGATGTCCCAAGGCATTGGTGGATTCCGAGCGCATCATCACGCGCCTGCGCGCCGAGGGCTACGAGCTGGCCCGCAAGCATGACGGGGCCGACATCGTCATCGTCAACACCTGCGGCTTCCTCGACAGCGCAAAACAGGAATCGCTGTCGGCGATCGGCGAGGCCATGGCCGAGAACGGCAAGGTGATCGTGACGGGCTGCATGGGCGCCGAACCCGAGCAGATCGAGCAGGCCTATCCGGGCGTGCTCTCCATCACGGGCCCGCAGCAATATGAGAGCGTGCTCGACGCCGTGCACCGCGCGCTGCCGCCGGCACACAATCCACACGTGGACCTGGTGCCGCCGCAGGGCATCAAGCTGACACCGCGCCACTACGCCTATCTGAAGATCTCCGAGGGCTGCAACAACCGCTGCACCTTCTGCATCATCCCGAAGCTGCGTGGCGATCTGGTCTCCCGCCCGGCCAATGACGTGCTGCGCGAGGCCGAGCGGCTGGTCGGCGCGGGCGTCAAGGAGCTCCTCGTGATCTCGCAGGACACCTCGGCCTATGGCGTCGATCTCAAATATGCCGAGAGCCCGTGGAAGGACCGCCAGGTCCGCGCCAGATTCCTCGACCTCGCGCGTGAGCTCGGCGAACTCGGCGCCTGGGTCCGGCTGCAATACGTCTACCCCTACCCGCATGTCGACGAGGTCATCGCGCTAATGAACGAGGGCAAGGTGCTGCCCTATCTCGACATCCCGTTCCAGCATGCGAGCCCCGAGGTGTTGAAGGCGATGAAGCGCCCGGCGGCGCAGGACAAGACGCTGGCGCGCATCAAGCGCTGGCGCGAGGAATGTCCTGATCTCGCCCTACGCTCGACCTTCATTGTCGGCTTCCCCGGCGAGACCGACGCCGACTTCGCCTATCTGCTCGACTGGCTCGATGAGGCCGAGATCGATCGGCTCGGCTGTTTCAAATACGAGCCGGTTGCCGGTGCGACATCGAACACGATCGAAAATCCCGTGCCGGAAGAGGTCAAGCAGGAGCGCTACAACGCGCTGATGGCGCGACAGCAGAAGATCTCCGCGCGCCGGCTGAAACGCAAGGTCGGCACCCGCCAGCAGATCATCATCGACGAGGTCGGTCCGACGGTGGCCAAGGGCCGCTCCAAGGCCGACGCACCGGAAATCGACGGCGCGGTGTACCTGACGAGCCGCCGTCCCTTGCGCGTCGGCGAGATCGTCACCGCCAAGATCGAGCGCGCCGACCAGTACGATCTGCACGGCAGCGTCGCGGGGTTCTGACGGTCACGGCGTCATGTGCCGTTGCCCGACGCCTGCTGTGCATCATGCGCGGCGAACACCTCCTTGACTGCGAACAGCCCGTTCAGCGCCGCCGGGAAGCCCGCGTAGACGGCCATCTGCATGATGACCTCCACGATCTCGTCGCGAGACAGCCCGACGTTCAGCCCTGCCTCGATATGCACTTTGAGCTGAGGCGCGGCATTTCCGAGCGCTGTCAGCGCGGCGATCGTCGCGATCTCACGTTCGCGCAGGCCAAGGCCAGGGCGACAGTAGATGTCGCCGAAGGGAAACTCGATCACGTATCGTGCGAAGTCCGGCGCGATGTCGGCAAGCGAAGCAATGACTTTCTCGCCGGCACTACCGTCAATGCGTAACAGGGCCCGCTGGCCGCGATCGAAGCGGCTTTCGGCTTGTGTTTGGGCGTGCATCATTTTCCTTCGTCCTCTGTTCGCCGCCGGCGTAACCGGCGATCTTGGTATCAAGGACGAGCAGGCATTCCTGGAGTTCGGCGATCTGCGTGCGAACCTGTTCCCGGTGGACTTCCAGCATCTGCCGCCGGGCTGGCCCGGTGGCGTCGCCGTCGTCACGAAGCGCCGCGTAACGCAACATGTCGCGGATCGGCATTCCCGTGGTCTTGAGCCGACCGAGGAATTCGATCCATCTGAGGATCGATGCGTCAAAATCACGTTGACCGGAGCGATCCCGGTCAGCGTATGGCAGCAGCCCGATGCGCTCGTAGTAGCGCAGCGTATGGGTCGACAAGCCGGTTCGTTTTGCGAGGTCGCCGATCTTCATATGTGCCCGTCCTCGTACTGACGCACGTACAGATACCCCTTCGAGCGCGCTCTAAGTCAAGAGGGGTACGTCTTGGCTCGCCCAAGCAAGAGCTCCAGCGCACTGCTGGCGCGACAGCGAAATCCGGGACGTCAGGAGGTCGTCAGCCATTTCGGCACCCAGCGCTGCGGGCGCGGGGCGCGGGCGAGATCGGCCTGCGCTTCGGACAATGCCGCCGGCTCGCCGTCGATGGTCGGGCGCACATCGTACTCGAAGTTCGGCATGACGCGGCCGTCGGCATAGAGCCCGAAATTCATCGCGTACCACAGGCCGAGTTCGGGCTGGGCGCGGCACATCTCCTCGCGCAAGTCGCGCAGCAGGGATTCGATCGAGGCGGCTTCCTCGAACGGTTGTGGTCCCTGCGGGAGCACACGTGCCTGATATTGCTTGCCGACGATCGCGATCTCGAAGCTCGTCCGGTCCCACGGCGTCTTGCCCTTGGGCAGATGGGCGGCCAGCCGCCAGCCGAGCTCGGCCATCAGGCGATGATTGGCCCAATACTCTTCGCGCTCCCGGCTCCACTTCTCCATGAACCCGCGGAAGTCGGGCAGCTCCGACGCATTGCGGTCGGCCGTCGCGGACTCGCCGAGTGGCCGCCCGGCCAGCCATCGCGCGAGTTCGACGGTCTGCGGCTCGACCTCGTCATGCGGCTTGAGATCGCTCCAAGCCTTGTCGAATTGCTGCGACGTCAGCTTCGCCAGCAACCCGTCGAGGCTAGGCGCCAGCAGCGCGTAGTCGCCCTCGGAGCCCAGTCCCACGATCGGCGGATTGTCGCGATCCAGACCCGCACCATACCAGCCGCCGACGGCCGATCCGTCCGGCAGCCGCATGAACAGCGAGAAGCTGTTGCGCAAGGGACTGCCGTCGATGATCGGCGCGTGATCCGAGAACTGGCCCTGCAGCGAGAAGCAGCCTACGCTGCCCCATGCGCGCCCCTCCAGCCAGGAGGCAAAGTCGACGAGCAGCGGCGGCGCCTCGATGCCCGGCGGAAATGCGCCGCGAATGCTGTCGAGGTCAATGGGATAAGGCTTATCGGGCAAGGCTGAAAACTGTCCGGTTGGTCCCGTCCCTCTTGGTCTGATCCGAATTGCGTCCGGTTCGAACCAAGCCGCGTCGTTCGATCACAAACGCGCCAGCGGCGCGATGGTTTCCATGACGCGAGATCGAAGACGCGCCGCAACGTGACACTATAGTGCATTCACGCAGAGGTCACCGACTCGTCCTAGTCCTGCCGCGCCTTCAACGCGAGCGAGGATCTCATGAGCCGCCTCTCGGACATGCTGCGCACGCAGCGCTTCGATGATTACCGATTCTACCACCAGAGCACTGTCAACCAGACATTGCATCTGATCAGTGCCGTGATCTTCCTCGGCTGTTACGCGCTGCTCTTCGCAGATCCCGCGCTCGCCGGCATCGTCGGCTGGCTGGCGATGCTGACGCGGCAGACCGGGCATTTCTTCTTCGAGCCGAACGGCTACGACGCCGTCAACGACGTCAGCAACGATTACAAGGAGGCGGTGAAGGTCGGCTACAACCAGACCCGCAAGATCGTCCTGCTGCTTGTCTGGGGCAGCGCGCCGATTGTGCTGTATGCGTTCCCTGCCCTGTTCGGGCTGTTCGATCCACCCGCCACGCGGCTCGATTTCGTCCGTCATGTCGGCGCGCTCTGGCTCGCGATCGGCATCGGCGGCGGTCTCATCCGCATGGTCCAGCTGTGCGCCACCCGCGACGTCACGACAGGCCTCGTCTGGGCGTTCAAGGTGCTGACCGACCCCTTCCACAACATCGCGCTGTACTGGACTTCGCCGCTCAAGCTGATGCGCGGCGAATTGATCGACAGCGCGATTGCGGACGCGGATTGGGGTGACGGGGATACCGAGCAAGCTACCCACCTGACCTGACCGATGCACGCCAGGCGGGTGTTCGGCAAAACGCCCGCTTGACAAGGCCCGGCATTCGCGTGTATTGCCGCGCCCCATGATCAACCGGACCAACCAGCGCACCAACGTGCTCCGCCGTCGCTCCCGCGACGATGAGAGGGTGCGCCATGTCCGACGACGCCGCTGAACCACTGAATTCAGCCGAGTTTTCGAGAAGGCCGCACCCGCAAGGTGCGGCCTTTCTGCTTTTTGCGCCCATTTCCACCCCCCTCCAGAGGAGTACGACATGACCACGCATCCGTATGACGCGCTGATGGACATCACCGCTCGGCCGAAGGCCGTGTTCGTCCGCGGCGCGGGCTCCTACCTTTGGGACGACAGCCGTAAGCGCTATCTCGATTTCGTGCAGGGATGGGCTGTGAACTGCCTCGGCCACTCCCCGTCCGTCATCGCGGAAGCTGTTGCCGCGCAAGCCAACCGGCTGCTGACGCCGAGTCCGGCTTTCTACAACGAACCAAGCCTGAAGCTGGCGCAAGCGTTGGTCGACAACAGCGCGTTCGACCAGGTGTTCTTTGCCAATTCCGGCGCCGAGGCCAACGAAGGCGCGATCAAGCTCGCGCGGAAGTACGGCAGCCTCCACAAGGGCGGCGCGTTCGAGATCATCAGCTTCGAAGGCGGCTTCCACGGCCGAACGCTCGCGACGATGTCGGCGTCGGGCAAGAAGGCGTTCGAGCCGCTGTTCGAGCCGAAGGTCGCGGGCTTCAAGAAGGCGAAGCTGAACGACATCGCCTCGGTCGAGAAGCTGATCAACGACAACACCGTCGCGGTGATGCTCGAACCGATCCAGGGTGAGTCAGGCGTGTGGCCTGCGACCGATCAATTCCTGCAGGAACTGCGCGCGCTCACCGAGGCGCACGGCCTGCTGCTGATCTTCGACGAGATTCAGACCGGCATGGGACGGACCGGAAAACTCTTCCACTATGAGCACACCGGGATTGCACCCGACATCATGACACTCGGCAAGGGCATTGGCGGCGGCGTGCCGCTCGCCGCCCTGCTCGCGACCGAACGCGCCTCCTGCTTCGAACACGGCGACCAGGGCGGCACGTTCAACGGCAACCCGCTGATGTGCGCGGCGGGGCTCGCCGTGCTCGAGGAGGTCAGCAAGTCCGACTTCCTCAAACAGGCCGCAGAGACCGGCCTGTTGCTCGAAAGCGAGTTGCAGAAGGTCTCGGCGCGGCATGGCCTCGGAGGCGTGCGGGGACGCGGGCTGCTGCTCGCGCTCGACCTCAAGCTGCCGATCGCACCCGGCATCGTCGCGCAGGCGTTCGAGGCGGGTGTCTTGCTGAACGCGCCCCAGCTCGACACGCTCCGCTTCATGCCTGCGCTGAACGTCTCGCGGGCGGAGATCGCCGAGATGATCGATTGTCTCGACGGGATTTTGACGAAAGCGGGAGCCGCACGTCGGGTGGCGTAGAAGCCGTCTTGTGCCGAGGACGCAGCGCAGCGCCCCTCGGCGGTGCGCTGCAGAGCCCCGGGGCCCATCTCTCCTCGACGAAGCCTTAGCTGGTCCCGGCTCTGCGCCGCAGCGCTTCACGCTGCAGCGCGTCCGGGAGCCCAGAGGCGAGGACCTACGGCTTCAGGATCGACGCGCCCGTGGTCTTGCGGCTTTCGAGATCGATATGGGCCTTGGCGGCGTCCTTGAGCGCGTAGGCGTGGTTGATCGGCACGTGCAGCTTGCCATTGATGACGGCGGCGAACAGCGTGTCGGCGCCTTCCAAGAGTTCCTTGCGCGTCCCGACATAGTCATTGAGCTTCGGCCGCGTCGCAAATAGCGAGCCGTGATTGTTGAGCTCGGCGATCGAGAACGGCGGCACCGGACCTGAGGCGTTGCCGAAGGAGACGAACATGCCGCGCGGCTTCAGGCACGACAGCGAGCCCGGGAAGGTCGCCTTGCCGACGCCGTCATAGACGACGTCGCAGCCCTCGTTGCGGCTGATCTGCTTGACGCGTGCGACGAAATCCTCCTCGTTGTAGAGGATGACGTGATCGCAGCCGTTGGCTTCGGCAAGCTCGGCCTTCTCGCGCGAGCCGACCGTGCCGATGACGTGGGCCCCGAGCGCCCTCGCCCATTGGCAGGCTAGAAGGCCGATGCCGCCGGCAGCAGCGTGGATCAGCACGCGGTGATGCGGCTCGACCTTGAAGGTCTTGTGCAGGAGATACCAGACCGTCAGCCCCTTCAGCATCAGCACGGCGCCCTGCTCGTGCGTGATGTGGTCGGGCAGCTTGACCAGCTTCTCCCAGGGAATGTTGCGCTCGGCGGTGTAGGCGCCGAGATTGTGGTAGTAGGCAACGCGGTCCCCGGGGTGGAAGTTGGTGACACCCGGCCCGACCGCGACGACCTCGCCCGAGGCCTCGTTGCCGACGGTGAAAGGCAGCCCCGGCGCCTTGTAGAGACCGGTGCGGTAATAGACGTCGATGAAATTCAGGCCGACCGCATGCTGGCGGATGCGCACCTCGCCGGGGCCGGGCGCCGGGACATCGACGCTCTCATAGACCAAGGCCTCGGGGCCTCCGACCTTGTGCACACGGACCGCTTTGGTCATTTCCTGACCTCCTCTTTTCGAAGGCCAGCGAAAGACATCGCGCCCGCCTTGTCAACTCGATGCAGCCGGACGCCTAAACCGGCGGCTTGCTGCGCTTCCTGCGGTTGCGCTTGGCCAGCACGTTGAAGAATTCGACCGCCGCCGAGAACGCAATCGCAAAATAGATGTAGCCGCGCGGAATGTGGAATTGCAGTCCGTCCGCGACCAGCGCGACGCCGATCAGCACCAGGAATGCCAGCGCCAGCATTTTCGTGGTCGGGTGCTCCGCGACGAAGCGCGCCACCGGCCCGGACGAGACGTACATGACGGCGCAGGCAATCACAACGGCGGCGATCATGATCTCGATCTCCTCCGCCATGCCGATCGCGGTGATGATCGAGTCCAGCGAGAACACCAGGTCGATGACAATGATCTGGGCGATCACCAGCAAGAAGGCGTTGCGGCCGGAGGCGTGATCTTCCTTTGCATCGGGCGGCTCGACCGCGGCGTGAATCTCGTGAGTCGCCTTCGCGATCAGGAACAAGCCGCCGCCGATCAGGATGATGTCGCGCCAAGAGAAATCGAACCCGCCGAGCGAGAAGACGGGCGCAGTCAGGCCGGTCAGCCAGAACAGAAGACTGAGCAGAATGAGGCGGAAGATCAGCGCGAGCGCCAGCCCGATCTGGCGGGCCCGGTTGGCCTGATGTGCCGGCAGACGCGCGACCAGTACCGACAGGAAGATGATGTTGTCGATGCCGAGCACGATCTCGAGCGCGGTCAAGGTGAGCAGCGCGGCCCAGGCTTCAGGACTTGTCAGGAGGTGCATCATGCGAAAGATCTTGCCAGACGTATCAGTGCGTCGCTGAAGCTGATCCAGAGCGCGATCGCACAGAGTGCGACGGTGACGCCGGCGCCGACGCGGAAATCCATCTCCAGCACGTAGAGGCCAAGCAGCGCCCATACCGCAATCAGCGACATCGTCAGCCAACGCAGCCGCACGACGCGGACCGGATGCAGCACGTGGAACGGCACGAAGGTCAGCACGACGAGCGCGGCCACCAGCAGCGTCGACCACAGCGGCGGCCAGTGCAGCAGGAACAGATAAAACGCCGCCGCATTCCACAGCGCCGGGAAGCCGCGGAAATGGTTGTCGTCCGCCTTCATGCGCAGATCGGCGAAATATAGTGCGCTGGTGACGATGATGGCGACGCCGAGCAAGGGCGCCGCGACCGGCAGCAGCAGGCCGCTGGCGACGATCGCGTAGGCCGGCACGAAGACATAGGTGACGAAGTCGACCACGAGATCGAGCACGTCGCCCGACCAGTTCGGCTGCACGTTCTTGACGTCGAGCCGGCGCGCAATCGGCCCGTCGATCGCATCGATGATCAGGGCCACACCCAGCCATTGAAACATCGCCGCCCAGTGCTCGCGCACGGCCTCCAGCATTGCCAATAGCGCGATCGCAGCGCCGAATGCGGTGAAGATGTGCACCGAGAAGGCTGCGGCGCGGATCGCCGGTTTCGGCTTCAGGGAATCCTGCTGGGTATCCATGGCTTCTGCTATCAGAATGGGGCCGGTTTGCACATAAGCCACTGCGACGCTCCGTCGCGCAACTTGTCATAAATCCATGGAAAAATAGGTGGGCTTGAATTTGCCGTGGAGCATGTCAATTGTTGTTCCATGACAGACGCATCGACACTCCATGACGCGGCCGTGATCGGCGGCGGACCGGCGGGACTTGCTGCGGCGATCGCGCTGGCGCAGGCGGGCGCCCGGACCGTTCTGGTGGCGCGGCGCGTCCCCTATGCCGATAACCGCACGACTGCACTGCTCGGCGCCTCCATCGAGCTGCTGGAGACGCTCGACGTCTGGTCCCGCTGCAGGGACAGGGCCGCCGGGCTCGAGGTCATGCGCCTCGTCGACGACACCGGCCGGCTGTTCCGCAGCCCCGAGGTCCGCTTCTCCAGTCAAGAAATCGGGCTCGACGCGTTCGGCTACAACATCGACAATCGCTCGCTGATGCTTGCGCTGGAAGAGCGTGCGGCTGAGTTACCCAATCTCAACCGCATCGACGACGAGGCCGAAAGCGTCGTCATCGAAGTCGACGACGTCGCTATCCGCACGGCGTCCGGACAGTTTCTTATCGCGCGCCTCGTGGTCGGCGCCGACGGCCGGCATTCGCTGTGCCGGGACGCCGCCGGCATCGAAGTGACGCGGCGCGATCTGACGCAGACCGCGCTGACGTTCAACGTCGGTCACACGCGGCCGCATCGCAACATCTCGACCGAGTTCCACACGCCGCACGGTCCCTGCGTGTTCGTGCCCCTGCCCGGCGACCGCTCCAGCGTCGTCTGGGTCTCGGCGCCTGCCGAGGCGGAACGGCTCCGTGGCCTCAACGACGCCGAACTGTCGGCCGCGATCGAGAAGCAGTCCCATTCGATCCTGGGACGCATGACGGTCGAGCCCGGCCGCAACCTTTTCCCGCTGGCGATCGAACGTCCGAAATCCTACGGTCGCGACCGCATCGCTCTGGTCGGCGAAGCCGCCCATGTGGTCCCGCCGATCGGCGCCCAGGGCCTCAATCTCGGCCTGCGTGATGCCGCCGATATCGCACGGCTCGCGGGCGAGGCCATTGCCGCCGGACAGGATCCGGGCGCGGACGAGGTGCTCAGGCGCTACGACCGCGCACGTCGCCCGGACATCCTGAGCCGCACCTTTGCGATCGATATCGCCAACCGCTCGCTACTGAACGATTTCCTGCCGCTGCAGCCGGTCCGCGCCGTCGGCATGCATCTGCTTGGCGCCATCGGCCCGCTCCGGCGTTTTGCGATGCGCGAAGGCCTGACGCCGACCTGGCGAAGGTAGAGCCGCTCACGGAAATACCAGGCGGCCGCTCTGAAGCAGCCACATCACGCTGGTCAGCGTGACGACCGACGCAAACGTCCCGAGCAGCACCGCCACGGAGGCGGACTCGATCCAGGCATCGTTCTGCCGGGCGATGACGAACACGTTCAGCGCCGGCGGCAGCGAGGCCATCAGTACGGCGGTCGCTGCCCAAGGCTGCGCGAACGGCCCAAACGCCAGCATCAGGCCGAATGCCGCGAGCGGATGGAATAGCAGCTTGATCGCGATCACGCCGGGCACCTCCCAGGGCACACGGTCGAACGGCCGGAGCGCCACGGTCACGCCGAGCACGAACAGCGCAGTCGGGGCCGCCGCGTTCTGCAGGAAGGTGATGGTGCGATCGAGCGCGACCGGCATTTCGATGTGCAGCGATGCGAACGCCGCGCCGAAGCAAGCCGACATGATCAGCGGGTTGAGCACGATCTGTTTCAGCACGACGCCGAAGGCATGCACGATCGAGGGATGATCGCGGTCGGACAGCTCGATCAACAGCGGCACGATCGTGAACAAAAAGATGCTGTCGCAGCAGAAGATCAGCGCGGTCGGCGCCGACGCCTTCGATCCCAGCACCGCAAGCGCGAGCCCAGGCCCCATATACCCGATGTTGCCGTAGCCCCCCGAGAGACCCGCAAGTGTCGCTTCACGCAGCGTCAGCCGTCCCAGGACCTTGCCGACCACCAATGCCAGCGTGAACGCCGCAACCGTCGACAGCGTGGTCGCAACCAGGAACGGCGGGTTGTTCAATTCCGAAAACGGCGTCTTCGACATGATCGCAAACAGCAGCGCCGGCAGCGACACGTAGAGCAGGAAGAAGTTCATCCAGGCGAGGCCCGATTCCGGCAGGGACTTGACCTTGCCGCAGGCGAAGCCGACGAAGATCAAGCCGAAATAAGGTAGCGCCAGATTGAGGATATCGACCATTGATAAAGCGTTTTCTGAAGACTCGGGCGCTATCCGCCCCGTGAGTGAACGTTAATTCCAGATCAGGCCACTAGCATCGGCCACAATCCTGGTCTATCGACGGGGAATGATTAAAGCGCGGACCGCCAAATTCCAGATCGGACAGGTCGTACGCCACCGGATCTTCTCGTTCCGGGGCGTGATCTTCGACATCGATCCGGAATTCAACAACACCGAGGAATGGTGGCTGTCGATCCCCGAGGAGGTACGGCCCCACAAGGACCAGCCGTTCTACCACCTGCTCGCTGAGAACGCGGAGTCGGAGTACGTTGCCTATGTGTCGGAGCAGAACCTTCTGCCCGACGAGTCCGGCGAGCCGGTCCGGCATTCCCAGGTCGCCGAGATCTTCGTCAAGGACAAGACCGGCGGCTATCGCCCCCGCAATCCCTCGCTGAACTGAGTTTTCTCCACCGGCAACCGGCCAATAAAAAAGGCGCTCGATTTGAGCGCCTTTCTCATATCGGGGATCTGATCCCGATTACTTCTGACCCGCCGGAGCGGCGCCGGGGGCGCCCCCGCTTTGCTGCTGCTTCTTCTGCAGCTCCTCGGCCTTCTTCTGAAGCTCTTCCTGAAGCTTCTTCTGGTTTTCCTCGAATACCTTCGGATCGGTCGGCGGACCGTCATAGGCCTTCTGGAATTCACCGGCGAGCGGCAGCGGCAGGGTCAGCGGCGCGCCGTTGGCGTTGATCGCCTGGACGACGAGATTCTGGCCCTTCTTCATGCTGTTGATGAGCTCGGGGGTCGCTTCGTAATCGGACATGCAGCCGTTCTGGAAGCAGATCACGTAAGGCTGCTGCAGCGGCGCGTTGCTGTCCACGATGATCCGGGTGCCGTGCACGAGCTGCATGCCGAGCGGCAGCGTCACGCGCAGGATCTTCTTGGGCTCGCCGTCCGGCTCGATGATGACGGCGGCGATGACCGGCTGGCCCGATTCGATGCGGCCGTCCTTGCCGGTGAAGCATACCTGCTTGGCGTTGGCATCCTGGCCCTTGAGACAGAACTTGGTCCAGGGGGCGTAGATCAGCTGGATCTGCTGATCAGCCGGCTGCGCCGCGCCCTGCTGCGCCGGAGCACCTGCGGGAGCCTGCTGGGCGGGGGCCTGTGCGGACGGCGCCGGAGCCTTGGGGGCAGCCTTGGGAGCCGCTTTCGGGGCCGGAGCCGCCGCCTTGGACGCACCGGGAGCCGGCGCCGGGGTCTGGGCCTCGGCGGCAAACGGAACGGCCAACGCCGTCGCCGTCAACAGGGCGAGAAGTCGCCCACGCGGCCGGACGGACGCGGCCAAGTAACGGAAATTCATTGCGGAAAACCCTTTCTGAACGGGAAGCGCCCGAACCGCTCCGAAGCACCGAGCCTGGCCGCCTTGGGCGCGGCTCTCTTCCCGTCAATTGAGGCAGTTGAGTGACGGGCTCGGCGCTCTTGCGCGATTGGGTGCCTTCTTAACGTGGCCGACGAAAAGATCAATGCCGACAAGCGTCTTTGGCCACATCCGCAGCTGCGCCCGGTGAAATTCCCTGTGATAAGATTCAAGGCCAGCCGGTCCTCGAATCAACGTGTGCCGATGTTCAAGTTCCAGCGCCTTTTCGAGGGCCCCGGCCTCCGCCTTTGCGTCCTTGCCTCAGCGCTCTTCCTCGGGCTGTCCCCTGGCAGCACGCGGGCCGAGGAAGCACATGCCATCGCCATGCACGGAAAGCCGGCCATGCCGGCCGATTTCACCCACATGCCCTATGCCAATCCCGATGCTCCCAAGGGCGGCCGCCTGACCTGGGGCGTCCTCGGCACGTTCGACAGCCTCAATCCCTTCATCGTGAGGGGATTGGCCGTGCAGCAGATGCGGGGCTACGTGTTCGAGAGCCTGCTCGCGCGCGGCAATGACGAGGCGTTCACGCTCTATGGCCTGCTGGCCAGGAGCGTCGAGACCGACGACGCGCGGAGCTTCGTCACGTTCCGCCTCGATCGGCGCGCCCGCTTCTCCGACGGCAAGCCGGTTACGGCTGAAGACGTGCTGTTCTCCTGGGAGCTGCTGCGCGATCACGGCCGCCCGAACCACCGGCAGTACTACGCCAAAGTTGCCAGGGCGGAGGCGACAGATCCCCTCACCGTCCGCTTCGACCTCGCAGGTGCCAACGACCGCGAGCTGCCGCTGATCCTCGGCCTGATGCCGATCCTGCCCAAGCACGCGGTGGACGTCGCGACCTTCGAGGAGACGACGCTGACGAGCCCGATCGGCTCCGGCCCCTATCGGGTCACGGCCGTGAAGCCCGGGGCCAGCGTCACGCTCACCCGCGATCCCGACTATTGGGGCCGCGACCTCGCCATCAACCGCGGGCTCTACAATTTCGACGAGATCCGGCTCGACTATTTTCGCGAGGCCAACGGCCAGTTCGAAGCCTTCAAGCGCGGCCTCTACGACTTCCGAATCGAGCACGAGCCGCTGCGCTGGCACGACGGCTACGATTTTCCGGCCGTCAAAAGCGGCGAGGTGATCCGCGACACCGTGAAGCCGGGCCTGCCGCAGCCATCCGAATTCCTGGTGTTCAACACCCGGCGTCCTCTGTTCGCCGACATCCGCGTCCGCGAGGCGCTGACGCTGCTGTTCGATTTCGAGCTGGTCAACCGCAACTACTTCTTCGGGCTCTATTCGCGCGTGGCCGGCTATTTCGCCGGCTCCGACCTGTCGGCCTACGGCCGGCCTGCGGACGCGCGCGAGCGCGAGCTGCTGAAACCCTTCGCGGCACAGATCCGGCCCGATATCATGGACGGCAGCTACCGCTTGCCGGTGACCGACGGCTCAGGGCGCGACCGCACCAAGCTGCGCGCGGCGCTGAAGCTGTTGTCCGACGCCGGCTACGATCTCGACGGCACGGTGCTGCGCAACCGCGCGACCAAAGCGCCCTTCGCCTTCGAGATCCTGGTCACGACCCGCGACCAGGAGCGGATCGCGCTCGCGTTCCAGCGCGACCTCAAGCGCGCTGGCATCGAGCCGAGCGTGCGAACCGTCGATCCCGTGCAGTTCGACCAGCGCCGGCTCGCTTACGAATTCGACATGATCCAGAACCGCTGGGACCAGTCGCTGTCGCCCGGCAACGAGCAATCCTTCTATTGGGGCAGCGCCGCGGCCGACAATCCGGGGACCCGCAACTACATGGGCGCCAGGGACGCCGCCGTCGATGCCATGATCGCCGCCCTGCTCGAAGCCCGTGAACATACGGATTTCGTCTCGTCGGTGCGGGCGCTCGACCGCGCCCTGATCGCCGGCTTCTACACAATCCCTCTGTTTAACGTATCCGAGCAATGGATCGCGCGGTGGAATCGGATAGAACGGCCCAAGACCACCTCGCTATCGGGCTATTTGCCGGAGACCTGGTGGTCGAAGGGGCAGCCGCAAGCTCATCAAGCAAAGTGACGCCGTGAACCAGCCAGCCACATCGCCGACGCTCGATACGTTGTTTCAGCGCACGCTGATACGGCAGCCGCACGCGCCCGCTCTGCTCGATCCCCTCAACAAGGCCCGCGTGACCGGGCACCAGCCGCGGCGGATGACCTATGCCGAGACCGACACGGCCATCGAGGCGCTGTCGGCCTATTTCGTCGAATCGGGCCTGCCGGCCAATTCCGTCATCGCGATCCAATTGCCTGCGACGGTGGAGTTCGTGCTCACCGTGCTCGCCGCCCATCGCGCCGGCCTCGTCGTCGCGGTGCTGCCGCTGCTGTGGCGGCATGCGGAACTGACCGCGGCGCTGAACCGCACCGCGGCGCGCGCCATCGTCACCATGAGCACGGTCGATGGCGTCAGCTATGCCGACCTGGCGATGCATGCGGCCGCCGAAGCCTTCTCGATCCGTCACGTCTGTGGCTTCGGCACCAATCTGCCCGAAGGCATGGCTTCGCTCGACGATGTGCTGGCCCGTCCGCCCGGCACCACACGTGCCGTGATCCAGGACGGCCGCAAGGCGGCGATGATCTCCTTCGACGTCACGGCGGAAGGCTTTCGCCCGGTGCCGCGACCGCATTTCAGCCTGATCGCCGGCGGCCTTGCGATGTCGCTGGAAGCCGACATCAGGCAGGGCGCGACCGTGATGGCGGCGTTCACGCCGATGTCGTTCGCCGGGCTCGCCTCGTCGCTCGCGGTGTGGCTGCTCTCCGGCGGTGCGCTGGCGCTGCATCACCCGTTCGAGAACGAGGTGCTGGAGCGGCAGATCAACGAGCATGAATGCGAGGTTCTGATCGCGCCCGCACAGCTCGCCTTGCGCCTCGGCGACGCCGACCTGGCGGCGCGGATGCCGTCCTTGCGCAACGTCATCGGCCTGTGGCGCGCACCCGAGCAGGTGGCGGCGAGCGATGCCTGGATCGCGCCGCATGCGCCGCTGACCGATGTCTACTTGTTCGGCGAGGCCGGGCTGTTCGGCGCCCGCCGCGGCGAGGACGGCATGCCTGTTGCGGTGATGCCCGGGCCGCACGGCGCCCCGCGCGAGCAATCCGGTTCGTCCATTGCCGGCGAGATCCTTCTGACGCCAAAAGGCACGCTCGGCCTGCGCGGCGCGATGGTGCCGATCGCGGCCTATGCGCCGCCGCAGCCGGTCGGCGAGACGCTGATCGCACAGCCGCCGCGCGACTATGTCGACACCGGCTATGCCGCGCGACTCGACCGCCCGAGCGGCGCGATCTGCATTACCGCGCCCCCCTCCGGCATCATGGCCGTCGGCGGCTACCGCTTCCTCTCCAACGACCTCCAGGAATGGGCCCGCCGGCTCGGCCAGGGCGCCCTGCTCACCGCGCTGCCCGACCGGCTTTCCGGCCACCGGCTGGCCGGACGCGCCCAGGACAACACCCGGGCCCGCGAAGCACTCAACGAGCTCGGGCTTAACCCCCTGATGGTCGAAGCATTTCGCGACCGCTCCGGAGCCGCCTAGGACGTGGACTCAAACCGCACCCATAGGCGGGTTGCGGCTAACAATACGGCGGCCAGGAAATTGCGAGCGGTCTTGTCGTAGCGCGTTGCGATACGACGGAAATGCTTCAACTTGTTGAAGA